>MDTD01051297.1_pt1 | contig 20940 bp, 18 predicted proteins | sample 811221 | NCBI WGS metagenome assembly MDTD01 (sample SAMN05326646, study PRJNA326480) | marine metagenome | isolation source: seawater | place: Pacific Ocean: South West | collected 2011
CCCTCTTGTTTGAGTTGCCGTTGGGCGGCATTCCAAATCTCATCATGGGTTTTAGAGTGTTCAAATTCTTCAAGTTCATACACATATTCTTTTTCATCGCTGCTGTGATCGAGGAGGGTTTGCTGAGCCCATTGCGGTAGCGAAGAAAATGAATCGAACTCAGGGTTGTTCGCGCAGGTATTAAACCCTAATTCTCGCCATACCAGCAGCTGATCCAGGAACGCTTCAGTGCCCGGATCGAGCCCCCAAAAGCCCTCTCGCTGGCCCCCTCTTTTGGCCGAAAGTTGGTGCGGACTCCATCCTTTTTCTTCGATGATGTCCCAAAAGATTTCATGAGGACTGATGTGACCGAAGTGTAGATAAGGCGAAAGAAAACTGGTGCCTTCCTGCTCCGCATCGTTTCGCTTTTCGTGGTAATATGGCAGATGCTCGGTCAAAAAGCTTCGGAGTTTGTAAAGGGCTGCTTGTCGCCCGCCCACATAGGCGCCCGATGGAATCTCGTGCAAATAATTAATGTTATTGAGAAAGCCATCCATTTGATCTTTGCCGGGGAGCGGAGGGATTGTCCATCGTTCGTAGATGGATGTTAGCTCAATTGGTTCTCGGATGAGCTTGGCACTTTTATACGGTTGCTTTTTCGGGCGATCGAGGAAAAAACGCTCCACATTTTTTTGGACAAAACGTCGGTAGTCATACGCACGGGCAAAAGTACGGTCGGGCGCATAAATTGGCATGAGACCATTGCTATCGACACCAATTACACGACAGGGGCTCTTGGAGGAAAAGGCTTTCTGCATTTTAGGGATAAAGTAGGCGGGATAGATATCTGTGACCACCATCATGGCTTTTTCGGCCAGTGCCTTCATCAGGCCTTTGCCTGCATTTTCTTGGGGTTCCACGTAGGGAATGTATTGCACCTTGTGTTTTTGGAAAATCTTCTGCTGTTCGAGCATCCCCTCCAAAACAAACTGATGACATCTTTTTGAGGACCATGGATAAGATGTTCTAAGGCCTTCGAAGATCAACAAAGGAACACCCCGCTTGATGGCTTCCTCGACGGCATATTCAAGCGCATAGTTATAGTGGGCGCGCCGGTTGGAGACCATCCAGTACAAAAGATAGTCGCCTTTTGCATTCACGGGTCGGTCGTTAAATTCTTTGATTCGGACAGATGGGATGGTCATGAAGGTGACGCTTCTTGGGGGGTACCAAATCGAATCTCGAGCATGTGATTGCGATATAAAAACAACCTGCGGATCGACTCTTTTGCAAATAATTTAAAGGCCATTTGACCCAAAGGTCCTAAGGGCATCCGAAAGCGCACCTCGTCCGTGAGTTCAGTTCCTTCGGGCACCTCTTTAAACGAATGCTTGTGGTGCCAGTAGCTCATGGGGCCGTGGGTTTGCGTATCTACGAAATATTCTGGTTGATTCTCTTCAATCACTGCAGTCCAAGTTTGGGAAAAGGGGCCCAGCTTAAAGCGAAAAGCCATTTCATGCCCATCTCGCATGGCGTCCTCGTACCCATAAAGAAAATCAAGTTTTGTGCTGGGCGGGGAAAGCAACGCGAGTGATTTTGGAAAGAAGAAAAAGGGGCGTACTTTTTCAAAGGATGTATTCACGACCATTTGATTGGTGAGTACGTGTCGCTCCCTTCCTCTTAGTTCTGGTTTACTAAAATTGATGGGCGCTTTTTTTTTGAAAATGTGCTCTAAGGCACCGGGCAGGGTTGGGTGGGCAAACACAAAAGATATGTCTTCTAGTTTTTTCGGGACGATGAGGCTGCCTTTGAGGATCATTTCGGATGCTTCACCTAAGGCAAGTTGAATCCCCAGTCCTGGCACGCCGAACAGACAAGGTCTTCCAAGGGTTTTGGCGAGGTCCTTACAGAAAGTGCGATGTGTCACGGGGTTGGGAGTGGCCAGATTGACGGGGCCTTCAAAGCGGGGATCAGTTAAAGAATGGCTGATAATCTCAACCAGATCTGCAATGTGTATCCAGGGCATAATCTGTTTACCGGACCCCAAAACGCCGCCGAGGCCAGCGTCAAAGAGAGGTGTTAGTTTACCTAACAAGCCTTCTTCAAGGCCGAGGACCAAACTGATCCGACCAATGACGAGTCGCGTACCAGTGTTCACCTTTTTAGCAGCAGATTCCCATTGTTCTGACACTTGAGCTAAGAAGTCATCGCCAGAAATACAATTTTCATCAAAGGGGCTTTGTGCGTCTCCGTGCCCGTAAAATCCAGTTGCACTGGCGGAGAAGAAAACTTTCGGCGGGTTCTTACAGTCATTGATGGCTTTAACCAGCGCTTCGGTGGTTCTCACCCTACTTTCAAGAATGCGTTTCTTTTTCGCCCCGGTCCAACGTCCGCCTACGATAGACTCTCCAGCAAGATTGATGACGGCATCGAAAGCTTCGAGTTTTTCTGCAGGAAGCTGATAGCCATGTGCCCCCTCGATAATTTGAATTTCGGTTCCCAGCGTTTTTTCGGCGCGGAGCCGATTCCTAACCCACGCGGTGACCTCATGCCCGTCTCGCAAAAGGCGCTGAGTAAGATGCCGACCGATAAACCCTGTGGCCCCGCTGATCAAGACTTTCATGAGACTTTCCCTAAGTGCAGTTCAGTGTCTTTTTTAGGTTGATAAAAACTCCTCAAAAGGCGTGTCCACCGGTCATTCGATGTGCCTTCGAAAAGAGGCAGCCACATGGACCTGTTGCGATGCCACTCGTTGATACGCATGGCCATTAAAGGCTGTAACCACTTCAAACTAATTCTGCTTGGTACCAAGCGCTCATAAACCCCATGACCTACCTCGTCACCCTGTTTGGCCGTAATCACATGGCGCATGTAAAACGGACTGTGTTCTAACGGGTCAGATAAGGAAAGTTCCAAGGGCTGATGCTGATTGAACAGTTCTACACGCGAAGTTCTCGCCCACCGAATCCCGTATCGATCTTTGATGAGCTTTTTCTGTTCGAAAGATTGAACGTATTCTAAAGCCATTTGCCCGTCAGGCGTCGCGGAAAAGGCGTGTTGGGTCCACTCGTCTTGGTGGTCCTGTAAAAAGTAAAGAATCCATGTTTTTTCTTTCATGGATATACGAGCCCAGTGCCAATCCTTGATTCCAAGATCTTGAATCGAATCCAGGCTTTGGTTGCGGTCCATGTAGCTGGGGCCTTCGATTCGGAATGGTTGGCCTGCGATGGTCCCGCTGAATTGGCCCTGCGCACACAGCATCATGGGTGACCACACATGTGAGGTAATTTTATCTTCCAAAAGAGAAAGGGCGCTGTTTCTCCGTACGCCCTTCACTTCTAAGTCGGCGATGAGTGGCTTTTCCCCACCCGCATAATTGATATTTAGCGAAGCTTGTAGGTAGGTTTCACTAGCTGATTCTTTGAGGGTGATGGTGGAATTACCCAGGCACCAGTGATTTTGGTCTAAATTGACGTACAACCCTTCGGGCGGGTAGGTCTGAAATGCGTAAAAATCGAGCTTCCCCTCTTTATACACCGATAAAGTGAGTCCGCCGAGATGGTCAGGCGCCATTTCTAAGGATTTTGAAGGGAAAAAAGGCAGGCCAAAAAACCAGATCAACACCATGCCATTCCCGTTTTCATCCACCAGATCCGCATACCACCAGGTAAATGCACCGGGTGTATGCATATACTTGAGATCAAAGGGTACGTGACTATCTATCAGATTTAAAATGACTTTTCTCCGCAGATAAAAAACTTAATAAATATGAATAAGGTTTGCAAAGCGTTTGTTAATGGTTTATCGTAACGCTACTCAAAGATCAACCTTTGTTGGAGATCCCATGAAAAATCATCAAATAGTCGTGATTGGTTCCGGACCGGCTGCCCTCTCAGTGGCCGTATCGTTGGTTGAAACTGGTGTTTCCGTGAGCATCGTTGCTCCGGATCCATTTGCCGCCTGGGTTCCTAATTACGGGGGGTGGGCAGATCAGTTCCCGGATGATTTCGCGAAAAACTATTTTCAGCAAACGTACGCTGCGCCTTGTGTTCGATTGTCCGGCTCCGGAGGCGCTTCCGAGCGGGTGCTTCGCGGCCGGTACGCACGAATTCATAAAACGAAACTACAAGAAAGTTATCTTTCAACCTTGAAAGAGCATGCCGTCTCCTTTTTCGACACCAAAGTTTCAACGATCGAATCAGAAGGCAAGAAAGACCATTTGCAGCTCGAATCCGGACAGGTTTTAACGGCAGACTTGGTCATCGATGCCTCCGGCGCGAACAGTTCTTTCGTACAAAAGCAGGGCAAAGGGAAAGAAGCGTATCAGCTGGCTTATGGTCAAACGATCCAAACAAAGCCGCACGGGTTTCGTTGTGGCGAAATGCGTTTCATGGATTTTACCCCACTGCAGGACAACGAAAACATCGCCACTTTTCTTTACGCCATGCCCTTGTCGCACGACACGCTATTTGTTGAAGAAACCGTTCTTGCCACCCGGCAACAAGTCTCATTCGATTTCCTGAAGGCACGACTGGAAATGCGTTTGGAGCAAGAGGGCATCGACGTGACTGGCGTTCTGGATGAAGAATTTTGCAAAATCCCTTTGGGGCTACCATTGCCTAAAGGCCAACAGCGAGTCATCCCGTTTGGTGCAGCAGCCTCCATGGTACATCCTGCTTCGGGCTATCTTTTCTCACGAGTCATCGCCACGGCCCCAGAAATTGCAAAACATATTGCGGCGAATCTCGGGCAACAACCTAAGGCGGAACTGTTGAAAGCAGTACTCAATATAATCTGGCCCTCTAGTCGAAGGAGAACCCGAGAGCTCTATATGATCGGCTTGGAAATGCTGACGAGAATGGATCCCAAGAGAAACCGAGACTTTTTCAACGCGTTCTTCGAGCTCCCTTTGGAGTCATGGCGGGGGTTTTTGGATGACACCCTGACCCCTTATGAATTAGGGCTGACCATGTCAAAAATGTTTGCTTTGTCTAAGACGGGCCTACGTTTCTCTTTGGTTCACAATACGGTTTCTCACGCCTCTGAGCACCTGTTCAAGGCCGTCTCACCCTCATTCACTCGAAAGGAGAGGTGTTAATGCCCCAACGCAAAAATGCAAAAGGCGCTCAGCCTGCGAATCCGTTTTTTTGGAAGCATCCTTGTCTACCGCAAGTGAGTGCGTTGATGAAAACATTCAGCATCGGACAAAGACCGTCTGGTATCGCCGAAATGGCGAAAGAGCATCTCGGTACCGGAGGGAAACGTTTTCGTGCTTTGATGACTTTGCAGGCAGCAGACTTATTGGGCGTTTCCCAGCGATCTGCCATCTACTGGGCAGCTGCAGTGGAACTCATTCACAATGCAACCTTGGTTCACGATGATATCCAAGATGGGGACACCACCCGTCGCGGCCGGCCCACGGTGTGGAAAAAGCATGGCGTTGGCCAAGCCATTAATGTTGGCGATCTAATGTTGATGGTGCCTTATCAGATTCTCTCATGCGCAGACTTCGCTCCGGCTCAGCTGAGACAGCTGCTTGGCGCCTTCGCGCACAGAACAGTGGAGACCGTGCGCGGCCAATCATTGGAGATGACTTTAAAGGATAACCTCAATTTTGATAGGGACACCTATATTCAGGCACTTCGTGGGAAGACAGGACAATTATTGGCCTTGACCGTAGAGGGGCCTTTGATCCTCAGCGAGGTTGACCCACTCCGTGCAAGTCAGATCGCTTCTGGGTTTGAAGCTTTAGGGATCGCTTTTCAAATCTACGACGACATATGGGACCTTTACGCAGATAAAGGCCGTGGGCAGGTTGGTAACGATCTTCGCGAAGGTAAAATCAGCGCGTTACTTATCGCCCATTTAGAGCGATGCCCCGAAGATAGGATGGTGGCAGCAGAGATCCTTTCAAAGCCGTTTGAAGAAGTAACCACAGAAGATGTGGCGTTTTGGGAGCGTAGGTTTGAGCACTCTGGCGCGAAAGCGGCCTGCGAGACGTGGGCGGAAGAATTTGTAGAAATGGCCGTGACCACAGTACCCGATCAACCCCTCCGTGGATTGGTGGAAGACGTTGCCACAGCACTGGGATTAAAAAACCTCAAGGAGAGATCATGAGTCAAAAAGTATTGGTAGTAGGAACAGGTTTTGGTGGCCTAGCCGCAGCGATTCGAATGCGTGCCCTGGGTTACGATGTTGAAGTGATCGAGGCGGGTTCGCAGCCCGGGGGAAGGGCTCGTGTCTTCGAGCAAGATGGTTTCTCCTTCGATGCTGGCCCTACGGTCATTACTGCGCCTTACCTGTTGGATGAGTTGTTTTCTCTCGTAGGGCGAGATGCACGTGATTACTTTGACCTTATGCCGGTAGACCCTTTTTACCGCGTCGCTTTTGATGATGGCAGTCAATTCGATTACGTGGGCGACGAGGAACGTTTGCTCTCGCAGATTGAGCAAATGAATCCCGCAGATGTTCAGGGTTACCAAAACTTGGTGAAACAAGCTCAGGAAATTTTCGCCATCGGCTACGAGGAGTTGGCCCACGTTCCCTTTAATCGCTTGTCCGATATGTTGCGCGTTGTGCCGCAAATGATCCGGTTGAAAAGCTACAAAAGTGTTTACAGCATGGTGGCTTCCCACATCAAAGACGAGCGCCTACGTCAGGTATTTACCTTCCAACCTTTGCTGGTGGGTGGAAACCCATTCAATGTGTCTTCTATTTACCTTTTGATCCATTGGCTGGAGAGAAAGTGGGGCGTTCATTTTGCTAAAGGTGGAACGACCGCCATTGTCAAAGCGATGGTGAAGCTGCTCGAGGAAATTGGGGTAGGATTCCGGTTCAATTCGCCCGTTGAGCGTCTCGAAGTGTCAGATGGACAAGTAAAAGGTGTGCGGCTGGAGGGTGGTCAAACCATAATGGCGGATATGGTCGTTTCGAATGCCGATCCTTCGACGGTCTACACAAAATGGCTCGAGCCCACCCAGCGGCGTCGGCACACGGACCGTTCGGTGGCGCGCAAAAAGCAGTCCATGAGTCTGTTTGTCGCTTATTTTGGCACCAAGAAAACGTATCCGGATATTGCGCATCATACGATTATCCTCGGCCCGCGTTACAAAGGCTTGCTGAATGATATTTTTAACCGCAAGGTATTAGCGGATGATTTTTCACTGTACCTGCACGCGCCCACGAGGAGTGACCCCTCTTTGGCACCCGAGGGTTGTGAAAACTTTTATGTGTTATCACCGGTGCCTAATCAGAAAAGCGGTCTGGATTGGTCTGAACTGAATGAAGAATACATGGATCGTATCCTTACCTTTTTAGACCAATCCCATTTGCCAGGTTTGAAAGAGAACTTGGTGACCCAGAAAAACGTCGACCCACGATACTTCCAAACGGAACTGAGATCCTATCAGGGTAATGCTTTTGGGATCGAGCCATTACTACAGCAATCTGCTTACATGCGGTACCACAATGTGTCCGAGGATGTTCAGGGGCTTTATTTCGTGGGAGCGGCCACGCACCCCGGCGCGGGTGTGCCAGGTGTTTTGAGTTCGGCGAAGGTTCTTGAAGCTGTAGTGCCTCGTCCCATCAAAGGTAACCCCATCCCACAGGCCAGCCCGTTAAAGATGGTGTCGTAAATATGTCAGAAGCTCTCGTCGATAACCAGGCCATACTCAAGAAGCACGGGCGCAGTTTTTACTGGGCGTCCGTGTTTTTGCCGGCGGACACACGTGACCGGGCAGCGTCGTTATATGGTTTTTGTCGACGTGTGGATGATGCGGTTGATGAGGCACCCAGTGAAGATGTCGCTAACCGAAACATCATTGAAATGGAACAGCTGCTTGTTGTTCAAAAAAATGGTGAGAATGAGTTCTCCGCGCTGTTTAACGAGTTGCGGCAATGTGGGCTCGGTATGGAGCCGGCCCAGCAACTTCTTTTAGGGGTGAAATCTGACCTGGAGGAAGTTAAAGTTCGGGACGAAGAAGAACTGCTACTCTACTGCTATCGCGTGGCTGGAACGGTGGGACTAATGATGTGCCCCGTGTTGAATGTGCGTGAGCCCACCGCCTGGGGGTACGCCATCGATTTGGGCATTGGTATGCAGTTAACGAATATTTGTCGCGACGTGCTCGAAGATGCGAAGAACCAGAGGGTCTACCTACCTCAATCCTGGTTTCAACAACCTTTAACCGTCGATGACATAACTTCAAACCATGAACGCTCAAATGAAATTTCGTCAAATGTATTAAAGGCGCTTCGCATTGCAGAGTCACATTATAACTCCGCCATTGAAGGGCTTGTTTTTATTCCATCTCGAACCCGTTTAGCGATTTGTATCGCGCTCACCCTCTACCGAGAAATAGGGCGAAAAATTGAAAAACACTGGTCGGGAAATAGCCTTAAGGGGCGAATGTTTGTATCGGGTCCCGAAAAAATTATTTGCGTGGCTCGAGGAATCGGTCTTTTTATCAAGACATTATTTTCACGGAAACCGACAAAGAACCAGAGTGTTGCTAAAACACATCATGTTTTAACTGCAATGCCGGGGGTATCGTAATATGAACAACGCTGGGTACCAAATAAAGACGGTGGCACGACTCACCGGAATACCAAAGAATACACTTATAGCCTGGGAGAGGCGTTATGAGTTGGTTACGCCCACACGCCTGAAAAATGGTTATCGGGTTTATACTGCCAACGACTTATTGGTAATTAACCGGGTGAAGGGATTGTTGGAGCAGGGCTTCAAAATCAGTGAAGCAGCGGTGTTGGTGCTCAATGGTGACAAGGCAGGGCAAAGCGCTGTTTCGGCCAACGATGAACTCGAAAAAACCCGCGAAACCGTAACGCTCCAAGCGGACTTATTGGAAGCCATTGGCAATTATGATCTCGATCAAATGGATGCGGTTTTTGAAAGAGCGTCTGCTTTGCCCATCGAGCGATTGATCGATGATATTGTCATTCCTGTTTCGGTTAAAGTAGGCGAAAATTGGGCAACCGGAAAATTTAATATTGCCCAAGAGCATTTCTCCTCGAGTTTTATGAAGGAACGTTTGTTTTCCCTCTTCAAACAAATGAAGAATGAGGTGGATGCATCCAAGAAAAGTATTTTGCTGGCGTGTATCGCCGGTGAGCGACACGAGATTGGCTTACTGAGTTTAGGGATTAAATTCCGGGCCAAAGGTCACCCCGTTTTATACCTGGGAAGTGACATGCCTGCCTCAGAAGTGGCCGACGCCGCGATTTACAAAAAGGTAAGCAGTATTGGTCTCTCGGTGGTGAACCCTGTGGCCCTTACGGAAGTGCTTCACTACGTGGAAAGACTGCGTGGCATGTTGCCTACAGAGGTTAAAATATTCTTGGGTGGTAACGGTACCAAGGAATGGAAGCAAACCCAGTTTGCAGCCGTCAATGCTCAACTGGGAGGTTCTATAGAGGCATTGATCGAGACTCTGAGTTAAGCCGATCGACTAAAAGAAAAGCCCGTAGGGCCCCTGGCCATTCTTGGTCGATTTCTGATGGTGTCGCCTGTGATTGTGTTTAACCACCTCCGCCCAGCGGGGTCTCATAAATTGAGGGGGAGACCAGCGCTTATGGGCCAACCCATCGTGAATCCAAAAATACAAGAAACCGTACAAAGCCATGCCCAGACCAACCGCCAATGCGACACCATAATCCTCGAGATAGATGGAGCCCATAATTAAACCTATGGAGATTAGAGCAAAGAAAGAACTGAACAAATCGTTCTTCTCTAGGGCTCCTTTATGAGACCGGTGATGGTCTTCGTGAAGTGGCCAAAGCGGCCCGTGAAATAAAAAGCGATGCATGGGCCAACTGAGAAGCTCCATGACGACAGGGGTTGCGATGATGATTAAAATAAACATGGTTTTTAGAAATAATCTTTCTCGAGAATTTGTATTACTCTAACAAAACATAAGTTCATTCACAAGCTGATCGAAGGAGCGCGAACAATGAGAAAAGGAACACTCTTAATCTTTACATTCCTATTTTTTGGGGTGCTACAGCCGCTTCATGCAAACCCACTCTTCAACTTTGATTTGGTAGATCTGGAAGGCCGAAAGGTTTCTAAAGATACCGTGAAAAACAAAGTTGTGATGGTTGTAAACGTGGCGAGCCGTTGTGGTTTCACGTCGCAATACGAAGGACTTCAGAAACTGTATCAGAAATATCGTGATAAAGGTTTCGTTATTCTTGGTGTTCCGTGCAACCAATTCGGCTGGCAAGAGCCCGGTGACGCCAAGGAAATACGTTCTTTTTGCTCTACCAAATATAAAGTCACTTTTCCTATCCTGAAAAAGCAGGAGGTAAAAGGGAGCGAGAAAACCCAGCTTTATCAAAAGTTGGTGGGTAGCAAGGTGGGTGACAACAGCGAAGTCCGTTGGAATTTCGAGAAGTTCATCGTGGGTCGAGACGGGAACGTCACATCCCGATTTCGCTCCTCTACTGGCCCTGAGGACACAGACCTTATCAGTGCAGTTGAACGGGCTTTGACCGCTTCTTCTGCGAAGAAAAAGGTGCCAAAAGTGCGCTAAATATCAAATCTTTCAATACGGTGCGGAGCCGCGTCATCGGTAGAAACGCCGATGATGCCCCTCCCCGTTGGAGGCGTAATACTTTCTTCCACGTAGCAGTGCCACTTCGTACTACCAGCCGCTATCTCCCCAACCTCGCTACCGTCGTTTTCGCTCGAAAAAGCCAGCTTGTCCAACGCCTCGCACACCTGGACGGCCCCTTCGGCATCTTGAATCGAATACACTTTCTCAACGTGCAATGACGTCTCGCTTGCTTCTGAGCTGTGCACATTCTGCCACAATAAAACGCCCAGTCCTAAGCTTAACCCGAAAGTCACATCCATTATCAAAGTACGTGTATTCATGAACTCGCCCTCTTTTTGTCCCCTTCACCGGACCCCAGCGGGTTCGGTAAAGGCGTTAATTGGGTAGGGTGAAAGGTAAACTTGTTTTTTCAAATAATCCGGTGCGCGGGGATTCAACGAGTGATGGCGTATCAAGGAAAGCGGCACATCGAGGCTCACCCTTCTATCCGCGTAAAGAAGAATGGCTTTCGCCAGCTCTTGACGTCCTGCGTTGCTGATGATGTCTTTCACGTACCCAGCCATGTGTTGAAGAGCATTAGAGTACCGTTTGCGGTTCGGGGGTACCCTCAACGCCGCAATCATTTCCTGCTGGTAAGCCTTGGTGAGCGAATCCCAGGATTGCTCTTTCGCCGCTCCTAAGATTCGTCCCATCTTTTTTTGTCCTGCTGGGCTGAATGCCATGAGTAAAAATTTATGTTTCGCGTGGAATTCCAAGAGCGCGTGGACGGAACGTGTTTCGCACACTTTTTTGAACCTGAAATCCGTAAATATTTGAATGAGAAAACTCTCTCGGAGGTTCGTGTCGTTCAGCCAACCTTCTTCGGACACAGGCATGAATGGAAAGGCCTCCGTGAAAGCTTGCGCAAATAGGCCAGATGCATCTCGTTTTGGAATCGCTCCCTGGGCTGTCGATGGATAAATGCGGACGCGTTTCAGGCCACAGCTGGGCGAACCTTTTTTGAGAATGACCCCATTAATTGTGTTAGGGTCGGTACTTTGAATGAACGCTTCACTCCACCGTTGCAGGGCCGGTGTGTGATCGATCTCGGACCGGTTGCCGATGGCTTGAAGTCCTTCAGGGCCCCCCACCAGCCGGATGGATTCCCGGGGAATCCCGAGACCGGATTCCGCTTCAGGGCAGAAAGGCACGAGGTTCACCACCTGGGACAAGCGGTTGACCACGTAGTTTTGTTTTTTATGGCCGCCATCGAAACGGACTTCATGTCCGAGCACACAGGCGCTGACCATAATCGTCGGGAGGTCGGGGTTGAGTGATCCCGCTTTGCGGGCTTCTTTGAATCGTGTTTGCATAAGGTTTGTATACCCCTTGAGTTTGGTAATTACAAGTCTTGGTCCGGTTAAATGTCTGAAAAATATTAAAATATCAAAAAAACAAGGGTTTGCGTGGATCTTCGTATTAATTTTGGATGAGTTTTGCATAGGGTTTTGCTGTGGATGGGGCCTGAAGAATGCGAGGGCCCTGTCCGTGAGGCGGTATTGTGCAAAAAAAAGGAAGCAGCGGATAAAATCTTACCTTTATTAGTTGCCCCGCCATTTCATCTTGTGGGATATTTTCCAGCGTTGTCAGGAGGAAATCATGACCTTGGTGAAAAAACCTATTTGTCTAGTTGCTTTATGTCTTTCAATCGGTGCGGTGTCCTGTGGGGGTGAAGAAGAAACCACAGAGGAACCCGTTTGCGACACCGATACGAACGCGGCGCCTGCGCCACCTATCGTCTCTATAACCCCCAGTGAGCCCACAACCAGTGAAGCATTGGTGGCGAAGTTGGTTGAGGCATCGGTGGACCCCGATGAAGATCCGGTGACGCCAAAGATCAAGTGGTTTAAAAACGGCGAGGAACAAACCGACTACGAGTCTCAGTTAGAGATTCCCGCTGACGCGACCACCAAGGGCGAATTGTGGAAAGTCGAAATTGCTGGTTTTGACGGGCAAACAGAAGGTTATCCCGGCGGCGCCCAAGTGACCATTGCCAATACCTTGCCCACCGCAACAGCCTCCTTAACGCCTGAGGCACCAACCACGATCGAAGATTTGGTGGTTACTTTGGTGGGTGAAGATATCGATGGCGATCAAGTTGGAGGGACCTACGCTTGGTCTAAAAATGGCGCGCCCTATGTAGACGACGATGGTGCAGCCATTACGGGCTCCATTCTGTCTTCTGAGCACACCACGCGCGGCGACACATGGCAGGTCATCGTGACTCCAAATGATGGAGAAGATGACGGTGCAGATATTGTCCTGTCGACCAGTATTGCCAATGCGTTGCCTGTGCTCGATGCCACGATGATCGCGCTGGATCCCGCTAACGCTAATGCGGACACGGATCTGAGTGTGACCATCTCCAGTCTCGGTGTGTCAGACGCAGATGGTGATAGCGTGCAATTCAGCTATGTTTGGCAGGTTGACGGTGTGACTCTCGGCGATGAAACCGGATCCAGTTTGTCATCTGCTCGTTTTGGGGCGGGAGAGACCGTGACCGTATCTGTGACCCCTTACGATGGGTATGACTACGGGTTGGCGGTAACGAAATCGTTAACCATCGGCAACTAAAGTCTCGGCACCGCTCATTTCGGTGTGCCAAATACTTTGAATATATTTGCTTTCGAGCTGTTCGGATTTGATTCCAGACAGCTCGTTTTCTAATGCCCCTAATGCAATGCGGACATAAGAGGTCGCCCGCTCTTCGGCATTCATTTCCGGTGGTAACCCCATACCGTCCACGGTTTGCTTGGCTATGGCTTGGGCCTTTTCCCATAGGCTGGGGGTGAACGCCCGTTTGCCGTCTTTAAGAATCATACTTTCGAATAAGTTTTGTAACTGGTCCGCTTGGAGGGGTTGGCGTCGTTGCTCTCCCATTCCTAAGAAGTCATGGGCCACATAGGCGCAAAGCAATAAGCCGTGAGAGGGTTGCTGGGTCATATCATCAAAACCGTTTTGAGATACCACTTCATCGCTGAAGCCCAACCCCGCAGGTCCTAAGAAGGCCGCACGAAAAGAAGCTTCATTGAGCGCAGCGGTGACTTGCGCGACCTCTTCTAAAGACTCAAAATACCGATATGCCGTGCCTCGTGAATCAAACAAGCCGACAAATATTTGCGGTCGCTTTTGCAGCATCCCTGCGACCGTTTCTCGCAATGGTGGGTCCAATCTAAGCATGCCTCGTCCGGCCAAACCATTTTTACGCTCCTGAATTCGTTTTCGGAAAGCGCGAGAAACGCGCAAAGGTAGGGAAAAGCCAATTTGAAACAGACGGGGCAGGCTGGCTTGAAGCAAAGGTTCGTGCAGCTGGTTCGAATTGCCTTTCGAGAGGTATGACAAGGCGATGGCCACTGTATCGATGGCGGTTTTGGCGGAGAATGAAAGACTGTCAACATCACCTAGGTCGCCACCCAGGCCACCATGGACTCGGTTGGTGAGCAATAAGAGTTCGTGGGCAACCCGTTCTTGGTGTGTGGCCGACAAGCCCACCAGTGCTTTTTGAAAAACAGCATTGCCACTGAGGTCTGCGGGTAACAAAAAGCTCTGTGAAAGGACTTTGCTCGATAGGCGCCCTTGGTTTTCCACATCATCTTCTTCTGGGGTGAGGTGCGGGCGAATGGATGAACCCAAGGCTTTGTCTGGATCCACATAAGAAAACAGAGCAAATATTTCTTCGTCGGAAGCAAATCCTAAGTCTGCCAGTCGGGCACGACGCCATCGGTAGGCTTCTTCTTCGAGCGCTGACGGCAGTTCCCACCGGATGGCTTCGAGAAGGCGCAGCACAAAAGCCAAATCTCTTTGAAAGAAACCTTCAATGGTCGCCTTAAGTGCGTGGACCAAAGCTTCATTGTCATCGCGAATCAAATAACAAATGGCAAAATTACGATCGGGGGTGATGGAGTGAAGTTTGAGCTCTTCTTCGGTGGGATTTTCATCTTTGCTGAGATCATAAACCTGGGTGTGCAGCTTAAAGATCAGGCTCAAAAGCTCCACGTCCATATCACGCATTTGTCGGATGGCCGTTTGCCCATCTGCCGCGAAGAGTGCTGAAAGCCATTTTCCTAAGGAAAAGGGATCCAGGCGGTCTCGACGCCAAGCATCCATGTCCAAAAAACGCTGTACTTGTTTGGGGTGTAACAAGGGCAGCAGATCGAGTGCATCGGCGATCCCGGTTTGCTGCACCAACGAAAAAAGGTCTTGGGCTGGCAAAGACCGGACCACCCTCAAGGTGTCGGGGCAAGCCAGAATCGCATCGAGACGTTCTTTGGGCTGTCGAAGCGATTTTAGATTTTGTTGCAGAAGTTGAATGTTGGTGCCTGCAGGTGGCATTTGCTCATTGGCCATGTTGGGTCCTATTTTCGACGCTTTTTGTTTCGAAGGCTGATACCGAAGAGCATCACCAATGCGAAAAGCCCACCCGAAGCGTTCCATGGAGCGGGTGTTTGAGACTGGCTACAGTTACAACCTTCGGCTGGCAATAGCGGAATGGTAAGCGTGGTTTGACCCGCAAAGCCCACCACCTCAGCGGTGACAACGATCTCTTCGCCTTCCAGAGGGGCCAGCAAGGTTTGGGTATAAAGACCGCTCACAGGGTCGCGTTCAACTGCGTTCCCCAGTGTTCCCAAAGTGGCGCTTACTTCGACCGTGTAATCGGGCGCATCCACGCCCAGGGGATTATTGAACCTATCAACCAGCGTAATGCTAATCACGGCTTCACTGCGACCGTCCGCCACCATGGGTGTAATGTCTGAAGACATCAGTGTGAGGTTGGGGTCGGGTTCACCGGCTTCGATCACGAGTTCCGCAATACTGGCCGCCAGTTTGTATTTGTCATCTCCACCAAATTGAACGTGAAGGCCTTGGGTAAAGTTACCAGCTTTCACAAATTCAGGGTCAGCCTCAAAGTCCCACGTGGCTTGGCCGGCATTGTTGGTTTGGTTGCTTCCCAGTCGCTCGCCCACTTGAGCTTGTCCGTCCCCATTTGAATCATAATAAAAAGACACCTTTTTGTTCACCAATTCCTTGGGGCCAGGGCCATCCGTTTGTTGTCCTGACTCAGACGCGTCTCCATTGGGGTCGGTGAGGGTTGCAATCAGTTGCAAAGATTCGCCCAGGGCCACGCGGTTACCAGCGGCAATTTCAATGCGCGTCATCTCTGTACTCAAGTAAAGAGGGAAGCTGTTTTCGCTGGGGGCGTACACGGTGGAAATGACTTGGGGGCCAGCATCGGTATAAATCATTTCGTTATCTACATCTCCCTGGAATTTAGCCACAATTTGATAGGGCTCGCCCGATTGGGTGGCGGTGGGGTTGCTGGCCACAAATTCCAGCCCCTCGTAAATCCCGTTGACCAGGACCAAGCGGGTGGTGGCGGTACCCGTTGAATCGGTGAGGGCATTATCGATTTCGACCAGTTCGCCGGTGGGGCTCATTCCGCCATCTGAGTCTTCTTGTACCGGTGTGACGTAAAAATAGAGCCTGGCATTGGTCAGGGGGTCTCCATTGTCTTTGAGCGCCCTGGCGCTGACCAAGATGGCCGAAGAGTAATCACTGGCCACTTCGTCCCCATCCATGGTGAAAACAACCGACGTTTCAGCGGCCTTAAGGGACAGTGAAAAACTCATCAAGACACTGAAAAAAAAGGGGAAAATGAAATTTCGAATCATAGGGGAGACTCCTTTAAAAGGATCGGCCTTGTAGCGCACTGCGTCGATCCACGAAAATGTCATACAAGAGTGTTTGACAATGTGAAAGGGCTACGCCTAGCGTCAGGAAAATGGTTTGGGCTGTGCCCTTTATTAGATTTTAAGGCTGAGAAAAATATGCAAACGACCCCTCAGAATACGAGTTCTAATCCTCCCAAGACCACCAGCAATGGTGAATCCAAACCCACCGAAGATCGCCGAGATGTTCTTCGTGCCCGCTTAAACGACCTGAACGAAGAAGCTTTCGTAGGTGGCGGCGCCGACCGCATCGAAAAGCAACACGCGGTGGGCAAACTCACGGCCCGCGAGCGAATCGATGTTTTGTTGGACACCGGTTCTTTCGTAGAAGTGGATCGACTCCGAACCCACCGTTGCCTCGATTTCGACATGGACAAGAAAATCGTTCATGGAGACGGCATCGTGACCGGCTATGGTTTGGTAGAGGGACGTCAAGTGTTTGTTTACGCACAGGACTTCACCGTATTCGGGGGCTCTTTGTCCGAAACGGTGGCCCAGAAGATTTGTAAAATCTCAGACATGGCCATCAAAATGGGCGCTCCCATTATTGGTTTGAATGACTCGGGCGGTGCACGCATCCAAGAAGGGGTCGCTTCACTGGCCGGTTATGCCGAGATTTTCTGTCGCAACACCATGGCTTCGGGCGTGGTTCCACAGTTGTCTGTGATTATGGGACCTTGCGCTGGCGGTGCCGTGTATTCTCCGGCACTGACCGATTTTATCATGATGGTGAAAGACACCAGCTACATGTTTCTCACTGGGCCCGATGTGATCAAAACGGTGACCCACGAAGAAGTCACCAAAGAGGAGCTGGGTGGCGCCACAACGCACAACGCAAAAAGTGGTGTGGCTCACTTTGCTTTTGATAATGATGCTCAGGCCATCGCTGCCGTTCGTACTTTGTTGTCTTATCTTCCGCTGAACAATGGAGAGGATCCACCTACGGTGCCTTGCCAGGATTCACCGAACCGCCGGGATGAAAAGCTCAAAACCATCATTCCTACGTCACCCAATAAGCCGTACGATGTGCGCGAAGTGATCAAAGGGATCGTTGACGATGGCCATTTCATGGAAGTGCAGGAGCATTTTGCACAGAATATCGTTATTGGCTTTTCCCGGCTCATGGGCCATACCGTCGGTTTGGTGTGTAATCAGCCCCAAGTACTGGCGGGCGCGTTAGACATCAACGCTTCCGATAAAGCGGCACGCTTTGTGCGTTTTTGCGACTGTTTTAACATTCCCATTTTGACGCTGGTGGACGTACCGGGCTTCTTGCCAGGTACCGAACAGGAGTACGGTGGGGTGATTCGTCACGGGGCCAAGTTGCTCTATGCCTACGCGGAAGCCACGGTACCGAAGATGACCGTTATTTTGCGTAAAGCCTACGGCGGTGCTTATTGCGTGATGGGCCCAAAACATTTGCGTGCCGATGTGAACTTGGCCACCCCGACCGCTGAAATTGCAGTGATGGGGGCCGGCGGCGCCGTAAACATTATTATGCGCAACGAATTGAAAAACGCGGATGATCCAACCGCCAAACAAGCCGAGTTGGTCGCGGATTATGAACAAAAGTTTCAAAATCCGTATAAGGCTGCCGAATTGGGTTACATCGACGAGGTGTTACCTCCGGAAGAATTGCGACCTCGCTTGTGTCAGGCCATTCGCCTGCTGCAAAACAAGCGCGATGCCAATCCGCCGAAGAAGCACGGAAACATTCCACTTTAAAGTGTTATCGCACAGTTTTTGTCTTGGAGGATGAGAATGCCTACTTTGCCAAAGCGTGAAGAGTCTAATGAGCCACATCGCGTGAACAAAATTTTGGTTGCCAATCGTGGTGAGATTGCCGTTCGTGTTATGCGAACCTGCCGTGAAATGGATATTCCAACTGTCGCCGTTTTTTCGGACAGTGACCGGGATGCGTTACACGTGCGTTATGCCACCGAAGCCTATCACATTGGGCCTCCTTTGCCTTCTGAGAGCTATCTCAATATCGATAAGCTCATCGACGTGGCAAAGCGGTCTGGTGCAGACGCAGTGCACCCAGGCTATGGCTTTTTGTCTGAGAACCCAGAGTTTACCCGTCGTTGCGCCGAGGAAGGACTCACTTTTATCGGGCCCAGACCAGAGTCGATGGAGGCCATGGCGTCTAAAACTGCTGCCCGTCAAGTGATGAGTAAGGCTGGCGTTCCGGTGGTTCCGGGCTTAGAGGATTCTGTGGAAAGCATTGACGAGGCACGTGGGCACGCCGAACGAATCGGTTTCCCGGTGATGCTCAAAGCTGCCATGGGTGGCGGTGGTAAAGGCATGCGTAAAGTAGACCGTGTCGAAGATTTTGATTCAGCGTGGACCGCTGCCAAAAGCGAAGCCCTAAAAAGCTTTGCCGATGATCGGGTCTACATTGAAAAGTTCCTCGAAAAACCGCGTCACATCGAGGTGCAGGTCTTTGCTGATAATCACGGCAACGTACAGCATTTGTTCGAGCGCGAATGTTCAGTTCAGCGCCGGCACCAAAAAGTGATCGAAGAGGCACCCAGCCCATTCGTTTCGCCTGAAATGCGCGAAAAAATGGGGGAGGTGGCTTGCCAAGCCGCTCGCGCAGTCAACTACGTGGGCGCTGGGACCGTGGAATTTTTGGTGGATGCCCACAAAAACTTCTACTTCATGGAGATGAACACCCGTTTGCAGGTGGAACATCCTGTGACCGAAATGATCACGGGTCTGGATTTGGTTCGCATGCAGATCGAAATCGCCAGAGGCGAAAAACTACGCGTGCCGCTGAATCTGACCGCACCCCGCGGTTGGGCCATGGAGGCACGGATCTGTGCTGAGGATGCAGATAACAACTTTATGCCTGCGCCAGGTAAAATCTTTCACGTGCGGCATCCAGCCGGGCCCTTCGTGCGTACAGACACAGGTGTGTATTCCGGCAGTGAAATTACGCTCAATTACGACCCAATGATGGCGAAAGTCATCGCTTGGGGCGCTACCCGAGCTGAAGCCTTACAGCGATTGGATCGCGCACTGTCTGAGTTCACGGTCAAAGGTGTCACCACCAATACCATGTTCTTAAGAAAGATTTTGAATCACGAACCTTATAAAGATGGCACGTACGATACGAGCATCATCGATAAGTTCATGGAAGAACCAGAATCTTGGGTGACGAAAAAACATGAAACGGTTGCCGTATTGGCGTCGGCGATTCACGCATTCAAAAAAGAAAAGAAAGCCCGCACCCGAGTGAAGGTGGGCGATATGAACCCGAACGTGAGCGCCAATAACTGGCGAAGAAGTTTAAGACCTCAACGCAACACGCAATGGTAGGGGATTACAAATGGCAAAGATGACATTTATCGCCAATGTGGAAGATGAAGAAAAAGAAGTGATCGTCGACGACCATGGTCAAGACGATGGTTGCTACACCATTGAGTATGAAGGCACCACCTACGAAATGGATGCCCAGGAACTCCCTTCTCATATTTTACACGCGCTCATTAATGACCGTTCCTATGATGTCGATTTGGAGTGGCAAGCACCCGAAACTGATACGCTAGACGGCCGCGTGGCTGTACGTGTTTTAGGGCGGGTGAGTCGCTTAGAGATCCTCGATGAACGCCGCAAGAAAATGAAAGACGCACAAGTGTCTGGATTTGATATGGCGGGCATGCAGAACGTGAAGTCGCCCATGCCAGGTAAAGTGATTCGCGTTATGGTCAAAGAGGGCGACGAAGTAACCGAAGGCCAAGGTGTGGTGGTGGTAGAAGCCATGAAAATGGAAAACGAACTCAAAGCCCCCAAAGACGGCGTGGTGAGTGAGGTTCTGGCCACCGAAGGACAGACCGTGGACTCCGGCACCTTGCTTGTGGCCATCGAGTAGTTAATGCTTCAAAATTGTTTGTGGGTGGCGCTGGGCGGGGCGCTGGGCAGTTGCGGTCGCTATGGCTTAAGCCTGTTGCTGAACGCCAAAGCTGGTGATTTTCCTTACGGCACATTCACAGTCAACCTGCTGGGCTCGCTAATTCTAGGTATTTTAATGGCCGCTTCTTTCTGGGAAGGCGATAAAAATCTGGGCGTGAAACTCTTTTTGACCACCGGTTTGATGGGCGGATTTACCACCTACTCCACCTTTTCTTTTGAAACCATGTCACTGCTGCGCCAAGGTCAATTGGTCACTGGCTTTAGCTACATGGGTATCACATTAATTGTTTGTTTGCTGGCGTCGTTTTCGGGTTTCTGGTTGGGCCGCCAAATTTTTTAGCGACCATCCAAAAGGTGTAGTCCGTTATCTCCATTGACGAAGAGAAAGCCGCCGTGAACCTCAATGTTCTTGTTGTGGGTACCACCTGATTCGGCTGAGCCCACCAGCTCCAACTCCGGGACCTCTCCTCGGTTGTCGGGCAGTTTGAGGTTGTAAATATAAACCTGAGAATCCCCGTAACCGCCGATCACATAAATCTGGTTACCGTGCACCGTCATGGCACGTGTTTCTGCTGGCAGCTCGGTTTGTGCAACGGAGATTAAACAGTGCCCGTCATGGCCGAGCAGTGCGCCATCGCCTTGAATGCCCATAAAGGCTCGGCAGGCACCGCCGCTCATGAATCCCATTTCATAGGCTAAAAGCAGGG
>MDTD01088506.1_pt1 | contig 20938 bp, 17 predicted proteins | sample 811221 | NCBI WGS metagenome assembly MDTD01 (sample SAMN05326646, study PRJNA326480) | marine metagenome | isolation source: seawater | place: Pacific Ocean: South West | collected 2011
AAATTATCTAATCTGGAAAGACCCATCTTATTACACTATAAGTTCTGTTAGGATTATTTATCAAACGAAAAAAGGGCAACCCTATATAGGGTCACCCTTTTCGCACTTCCTTCACACCTTTATATAGTACCATAAAATTTATTGATTGTAAATAGGTGCCTTACTGCATTTTGGTTGGCAAACACACTCTCTACATTGCGGTATTCCTATCTTCTTTCCATCTTTCCAGAGATGAATTCCATCGCTCTCATAAAGACCGTCAATACCTTGACCCCACTCAAAATTACCCGCTTTTTCAAAACAGTCCCAACTTTCAATTACCTCCTTGGGAATGTCTGGATTCATCTTTTCATACCAAAACCATTTCGTTGAAGATATTGTTGGATGATTTCCAAATCCTAAAAAATCGTCACACTTTCTAGCATCAATCCAATCTTCTTGAATTGCTCCCACTGGACAGTTTTTTATACAATCATCACAGTCAGTACATAAGTCCAATAGATCTTTGCTTGGTTTTAAATTTTCATGATTTACAATTTCATCAATAAACATGAATACACAAATTTTTGATTGAAATCCAAACTTTCTATTATAAACTAAAGAGTTTTTTGCTCTATGACCCATACCAGACAAAAGAGCAGATTCTTTGAAATTAGAATATGTCGCAATTACTCTATCTCCGAACTTTGCTTTGAGAATCTCAGAGGATTCATCATATAGATTATAATTATTTGCTTCATCAGTATATCTTACTAATACAATACCATTGAGAGATGTATTGTGAATATGATTTGTAAGATCAAATCCATCATGCATGTGAAATTTAGCTTTTAATGGGGTATTTCCTGCTCTATCCATTTGATGAGATGAAAGATAACCAATATCCCATATATTGAGATCAAATAAACTTACAATTTCTGAAAATTCTACCTTACTCACTTTTTAACTCATTGTCAAGTATATATTCCACGGTGGTTGCGACATCATTCATAGCCTCACGGAGTTCTTCCTGAGTTCCTGAGTGTTGATCCATTAGACCCGTTTCGGTTAGGGTCCATCTCCACTCTTTCATTGCTTTATTATACCATAAGTTTATAACCATCAGTCTACAGGCAATAATTCAGGATTTTCTAATTCAAGTTCATACATCATTGGATGGCATTCCTCCATCATTAAGTACATCGATGCTCTATACATAACCTCCGCAGTTACCCTTGGATGTGAATTTGCTAATTGTATTACGCTTGGATTTTGTTTGGCAAGTTCTGGGAGTTCATCAAAAGTGAATGGTGTGTTTTGGATTAGATACAATAAAACTAAATGTTCTCCCTCATGGTCATACCAAGCATATTTCGTGTCTATGTGGTATTTCATGGGTTTCTATTTTATCCCACTATATTTAGGGTCATAGGAGCGGGGGGACTTGAACCCCCACGACTTTTACAGTCAACAGATTTTAAGTCTGGTGCGTCTACCGATTCCGCCACGCTCCCAAAAAATCAGGTAATCAATTCACCTGCTTCGCTATAAATTGGTGGGTGTAAAACACAATACTCATTGAAAGTTATTTTCATCTCCTTGTAAGTCAAGTTGCAATTGTTTGCTGCTTTTGGTAAGTTCCATTTCGCAGCGAATAACATTTCCATAGACTGTCGGGTTTCTGGTCTCATAATCGTAGCACTCTAGGATTTCTTTATAAAAGTCTGATGAATACTTATTCATAAAAAGGTAATAGGGCGATTTTTTCCCGGAATTTTTTTTCGCCCTTTTTTGGAATTAAAAGTCGATTTTGGTCAGAGGGGGTTAGCATACGCAAGTGTGTCTTCATCAAGCAGAGCTCGACACAACTCTAACACGGACATGAATTGATCTGTAGTTTCACAATCCACGACACGCTCTCCACCCTCACTAGAGTATAAGAAGAACTTACGCTTCACGGGATCAACGACACAGCGGGTCAGATACTCGTCTTGCATGGGGTTCATTTGATTACCTGCTTATTATAGGGTATTCAGGACTCCTTGTCAACCTTTCTCCACTTGGTTTCACGGCGGTCATAGTCCCACCCCCCAATCAAATAATATTCATTATTACCTGGATAGTCTTCAGGACTGTTTCCTTCATATACAACATGAAGTTTTTCGTCGTGGTCTAATGGGTTAATATATCGTGCAGCCCATATTTCATAATAACAGTGAATATTTGCCCCAGTGCCAGATTTAATTTTTACAATCTTACCCCACTTAATACTCTCAACGATAAGATCTTGGGAATATCCAATCTGAGTGAGAGTCACCGTAATAGTTTCTGGATCAACTAAACCGTCCCAATATTCTGGAAGAACAATCTCATTTGTGTCTTTCAAACTTCCTCTGACGTAAATTCCAGCCTCTGGTCCCTCAGCACAAAGATGGCGAATTCTTTTTTTCTCATCTTTGACATGAGGAATATCAAATGCACCTGCAGGTTTATTTCCACTCGCTGTGCCATTAAGAGTGCCAACAAAGAGTGGAGCGGTGACAGTATCACCAAAATCTCCAGTGCCATCGATATCAATTTTACCAGCACCATTAATTTCTGTATTTACTTTTAAAAAATCAATTTGTGCAACTTTATGATAATACGGAAGACAGGCTTCTTCTGGGTAATCATCTTCTCCTTTGTTTCCATACCAAATATACTCATAGTCGGTCATTGGTACGCCCCATCCACCCGGTTTTTTGGTGCAGTCTTGTGTTCTTGGTGAGGGAATAAATTCCTTTGCTGGTTCTGCCATAATTAAACCTCGTTAAACTTTTCCTGATTGTAAGTATTCACTATTATCTCCTGGATAATCCTCAGGAGATGTTCCTTCATATTCTGCTATGTTTCTTTCACAGTCCTGTCTCTCGCCATAGATGTGATAGAAACAATTAATTGGCATACCTCCATGTGCTTGAAGATATACCTTCTCTTCATCAATTCTCTTAACGATGATATTTTGATGAGCACCTATCGGAGTTAAGTTAACTGTAATTGTGGTCCAGTCAACCAGATCCTTCCAATATAATGGCAATATGATCTCAGTTTTATTTGTAACTCTGCCTCTTACGTAGACATCTGCTGTTGGTGCCTCTGGAGCTACATGTCGCAGTCTCCAATTTTCTTTTGATGGGTGAGGAATATCAAAGTCCTTCTTTGCTGCTAAAACATTACCTCTAAAATCTGCGACTGAAAGACCAAAGATTGGACCTCCTACTTGAAGTCTGAAATTCACATCAAGATTACCAAGAACTCCACAATTTGGAGATACCATCAATGAATATGGATTACTTAGTCCAAGTGGCAAGGACCCCGGTGCAAAGCAGAAGGCACCATCACTGTTAGTTAAAGGACCAATATTTGTTCCTGCAAATGGAACTGGAAAATGTGTTGGTGATCCAACAACCATGGGACCTTCAATACCAGCTGACCCATTTATCCTAGTGACACCCTCACCAATAGCAGGAAAGATGCCAGTACCACATTTTAATTGTCCGCCGACATTGGTATCGTCTAAATTAAATGACATTTTTGCTCCTTATAAACTCGAAAAACCAGATGCCTGAGTATTACTTTCAACAATACGTTTCCCACCAACTTTACTGTCTTTGACAGCACATGCATCACTAACCCCACGAATAATAGATCCATACATTTTGAGACAACTATTAGCCGCAACATCAACCACTCCAGCTGACGCAATCCTCGTCGTTGCTTTAGAATTTGCAATGATTTTAGTAGAATCCAGACTGATAGTTTCTGTTGCCTCTAATTTTATGTTACCCTCACTATTGTCACCAATAGCAACCAGTTCAATACTATCTGCTTGTAATCTTATTTTACCATTATTTGCAATAATGTCAATATTACCATTCTTGGCATTGATCATTACAGTATCATCATCCTTTGTCCTATTACTTCCACATTCAACTTGAAAGTTTCCAGGAGACATTGATGTGGTCCAACCTTCTCTCACACCATTTTTATCAAGGGAGAAAAAGTGTTCACCATCAGACCCACGAAGCATCACATCCGATATTACATCAGCTTTCTTATCAATATGTCCAAACGAAATTGATCCATGATCATTGGAATATTTGACGGTGGTATAGGTCTTCTTTAAATTATTACCTTCAGAACCTCTGTTAAGAGAACTCTCACTATTACCCGCTGTTGACATCTTTATTTACTAAAGTGCATGACTATTTAACACCTCAAACAAGATTGTCTGGGGTGTTAGGAATGTTAAGTCGTGGATCATTACTGTTAACATCAGAACCCTGTCTAAGGATCGCAGATGCCCTTGTAGTGACCTGACCGTCAATACTCTCCTGAAGGGTTGCATAGACCTGAATGAGGTCACCAGTGGTCTCATAGACACCAGCATAAAGAATACCATCTCTAGAAAATGTAGATCCATAATATGGTTTTCCATTGACATATCCAGTTTGTTTAAGTCCAACCAGATCTGTAATTTGAAGAAGTTGATCATCTGGTATTACAAGTTCTGGAACAATTACTGGTTCAAATACAGGTCTTCCTCTAAATCCTACACCAGTATCAGATGGTAATGTTATGTTTGGATAGGCAGTAAATCCATAGTAATTGACCGGTTCAATACCCTCCACCTGACCAAAAGGTCCAAATATTGGTGTGACTGGTTTGCCATCAATAAGAATTAAATCACCAGGTTCATAATTAATTCCAGGAGATATTGGTACAATATCTTTCAAGACTAATGTAACAGGTGGCCCTGATGATGGAACTTGTGGAAATCCATTACCAGGTTCTAACGGAATAATATCTGTGACAACACCTTGTCCCTTTACAATTTTCGGACATGGTGGTGGGATTATAATCGCAGATGCACAGAGTGGATTTGATGTCCATGCTGGAGTGGATGTAACAATCTTGACATCCTTAAATATCTTGAGTGCAAATCCTGTTGGATTATTATTAAATATAGTTCCTGCTCCAGAATCATTCAACAGCAGAACTTTAACCTCATATCTCCCTGCACTCAAATCAACAAACTGACTGGTTGCTTCTCCTCTAAAAGATTTAGAATCTAAAACTCTTTTTCCATTAATGAACAATATACATGCATTATCTGCTTGAAATTGAAATTCATATCTACCATTATCAAAGAAGTTTACATTGGACCATATGAAAGTTTTATTTCCTATTATATCTGGGTTTTCTGCGCCAAGAGGGGGTAGGAATGGAGATACATTATTTCTATTCATAAACTTACTCCATGCCGGATGATTATATTTGAATATCTTCGGTCCAGAATAAGTTACACCATTTTGAGTTGGTGAAGCTTGAGTTGCAACGGCAACAGCAGGACCACCAGAAACTACAAACTTACACCTATTACCATTTAACTCATAAAATTTTCCTTTACTTGCGCTGATAATAATATCAGTATAATCATTGTCTGTAAGATCCTCCATCTGAACTACACCTTCACCGGCAGTTCTGAGTTTAACTTTAGCATCTTTACCGCTGCTATTGAAAACTACATCATAAACCTTACCGAGTTCTAATTTTTTAGATGTGCTCTCATTTAGTTGAGGTCCATCATATTCTTTAGAGAATGAAAACTCACCACCAAAACTAACAGAGTTTGCATATTTTGCATCAGATGTGACTCTAAAATTAACATCAACTTGACCTGTCGGTGGAGCAGTAGATGCTGGTAAAGCCCAGTTCTGTGTGCTAAAGACATTTTTCTTGACTGTTCTTGTGTTCTCTTGTCTAAAGTTTACAACCTCAACTTTAATTGTATGATTACCCTTTAGTAATTTTACTTTCTCAATCTTCGGTGATTGATTTTTAAAACCCTTGAGTTTATAAACTTCTTGACCATCGATTAAAATCCTTCCCGCATTATCAGAACTTCCTTTCACTCCATAGAATCCATCATATGGAATATCAATATTCCAGGTATTATCATATGTAATATTACCACCACCATCACTGTTAAGCGTACTAAGTGGTGGGAGTGGAGACAGTGCAAATCTATTTGTAAATTTACTCCATGCTGGATGAGTTACAGGCCACCACTTCTTCTCTCCTCCTGGGAATCTAGTTGTCCAGATTGGATTTCTAGGACATCTACCTTCACCAAGAGGGATGGGTTCTTGTGGGATTGGTGGCAGTGGTGCATCAATCGCAAGTGCAGCACCCATGGGATTTTCATTCCATGTCTTAGGAGAAACTCTTTCGACTTCTGATGCAACTAATTGTATGTTAATGGCAAGTGCCATTGGATTGATACCCTTCACAAATTTTTGATCAAGATTTTTTATTTTTGTGATGGTAAGTTCGCCATTCATATCATAACCATTAGCGATATCATCATCATATCCAATCGTATTGCCATTGTTCTCTATCTGAGATCCAGTTGAACTAGATGCTCCTACTGCTCTGACAAGATACTCTCTTCCTGCTTCAAATGTAGAAGTTCCACTAATAACTTCTCTCTCTTTAATCCCTCTTCCTGATCTAGATCTTTTAAGAACTATGGAATCATTAGGACCTTTACCAATTCTAATTTCAGATGCAAAAACTCCAGCAGTTCTTGGATTGTCATCAGTTCTTAAACGAAAACTGATGTCAGCAGTTCCAGATCCATCAACCTTCAAATAATTTTGATCGCCACGTCTTACAAATCTAGCAGTGACTTTAGTTGATGATGGTTTTCCATCACCATCAAATGAAAATCTACCTCCTGGTTTTTGATATAACTCTGCTCTGATATTATGTTTGCCCTTCTTAAAGAACTTTGTGAAGTTACTTTTTCCTGTTCCTTTGTTACTATCACCGACAAAACCATTCTTCTCTATTGTTTCATCACCAATTACTAATTTGACACTATCATCAACTTCCACTTCAATATTATAATTACCATCAATTGGGAAATCTATATTCTTCCAATTGATTATGTGTGTTCCAGCATATGGATTTCCATCTAATGGTTTTCTGGTATTAAATGGACACACTCCAAATCCACCAAGAAATCCACCGTTACCATAAACATTTGTTCTCCATAATTTTCTATCTGCTCTATTAATATAATCTATCGTATTGAAAATTGTATCCGTGGTAGATGTTACATCAGATCCAGATTGATTACTTTGTCCTCCAGATTGACTACTTCTTCCCTGAGTTTCAGGTTTCGGGGGTGCATCAAATATCAGTTTACACTTGTTTCCATTTATTTTTATAAATCTACCGCCACTCACAGTGCAAACTAAATCTTTCCAATCATCATCAGTGGTTTCTTCCATTTGAAGAACATTATTTCCAGAAGTTCTAAGTCTAATCTTACCCCTCCCACCACTGGTAGTGATCACATCATATTCTATGCCATAACTAATATCACGATTGAAAGATTCATTTAATTGTTTTCCTTTATACTGCTTACTAACATTGATACCTAATCCAGGAATTCTAATACCATTGGCAAAATCAGCAGATGTTGTTATTTTAAATCGGATGTTAGCAGGATCTCCCTTGGGAGGTTGAACTTTTATTTTTTCCCGAATAGGAATATTATAGAGATCGATTTTGATTCGATGAACACCTTCCTGAATGGTTCTCTTCACAACATTTTTTGGAAGAGGATCACCTCTAAAGTTTCTTGCCTCTGTAATTGGTTCATTATCTAAGTAGCATCTGGCGATATTATCACCCATAGCTCTAAAAGTATATTCACCCGTATAGGGGAAATCTTCCTCCCATTCCATGGTTGCGATGTATCCAGCATAATCACTACCAGGTGCATTTGAACTTGGCACAGGTGAAACTGCATACTTATTCATGAAACTATCACCAAAGTTTTCATATCCACCTGGAATATATCCGGCTACCTTAGCAGAGTGAGCTAAAATGTCTTTTCTAACTTCCCTTCCAGATTTGCCAGTCCCAATCCAATCACTAATTTCTTTTTGAGATGGTATTCTACCCCACCTCGCACGATACCAAGCAGTAACTTCTCCAGGAGAAGGAGGTGCATCCCCTCCAGGAGGACTATTAGACCATGCTGGATGAGAAACATGGTGAAGAACTCTGGTTGTCTTATCTCTAAACGTCACCGAGAGTGGATTTTCCTTTCTTGTATGCCAGAAAGGATTAATTCCTTGTTTCAAAAAGTCTTGATACTTTTGAATCTCTGCTTTGATGGGATCTTGTGCAAGAGTTGCGAACAAATTAGGATCCCAATTTCCTAGATTTTCTCCTTCAGGTCCAAATCGAAGACCATATCCAGAAAGTTCTGTTCCATCAGGAGTAAAATTATATACCTCAAAGTCATCTTCCTGATCAAAATACTCTACTGTTGGTGGTAAATCACCAATAATTGTGCGTATTACTGCTCCAGATCCTCTTTTGCAGGTGTCTATTAATGTTGCTTTGGGTGGATATCTATATCCAAATCCACCAGTTACAACTCTAACTGCCAGAACAGATCCATCATTACCAATAATAGGAGATCCAACGGCACCTACACCACCACCTCCGCTGAGAAACAATCTTGACACACACCCTTCATTGGAATCTGAGAACGGTGCGTTTTGATTTGGCCTCAGTCCACGAATTCCTTCACAAACATTTCCATCAACAGTCAATGCCTCATCAGGGGTCAGTGCATTTACTTCATTGATTGTTATATATCTCGTTACATCTCTATTTTCAAGAATAAAAATAGATCCAGGATTAAGAGAGGCATATCTATTTGCCTCAAGAATACTTACATTCGTTACGTATCCTCTATCAGGATCAATATATCCTAAACGAATGTCGTTCTTAGTGGCAGGGCCAAAAATATTAAAAGATGACATGCGTTTCTATACTACGTTCTCATATCCGTAATGATATTTATTATGCAATTCCATCCCCAACTGAACTTAATAGATCATTAGATCCGGCAGTTTTATTATTCACATCTGCTGTTGCCCGTGTGGGTTCAACAAATGGTGTTGTTTCCTGTCCCTCAACACCACTTTCCGCTGCAGTCTTATCGTCTACTGATTTATTACTTGGTAGTTGTGCTGTTGGTTGAGAATCTCCACCTTGATTAAAAGTATAGAAATCTGAAAGGGCAACATTTGGAGAAACTTCACAACCAAAAACATTCAGTTTAATGTTTGTAAATGAAAGTGCAGAAGTTATACTACCACCAATATCAGGAATTAAATTTTTAATGTCACCAATAGCTCCTGTAATTCCTGCAAGCGTGTCGGTGATGTCATCAAGATAAAAGTTTAAATTATCCACTAGATTATTATTAGCAGAGTCTATCTCATCTTTTGATCCTGCTAATACTTGAGCAGTGATAGTTTCTGCAGTACACATGGGTACATTTGGATTTGTTATTGCATCAGCAGGATTTCCATTTTCATCCTGACCCTTTGCTGCTCTATCTCTTGCTTGCTTTTCAAGACCATCTATATCGATGGCACCGGCAAGAGCTTCTAAAACTTTATCAATGAGACTATCCGTCAATTTTGAATATAAACAACGAATCAAACTAGTGAAGACCTCTTTCATATCAGCGAACTGATATCTTAATGATGAAGGAAGTGCTGCTACAACTTTGGTTAGTGCTTTATTTAAAGTCTTCATTACATATTCCATGATCTTATCAAAGATCACTTTCATGTATTTTGCAATTTCAGATGCATAAGAGTTTATCACAGATTTTATATCAGTGATAGTATTAGTGACGGCATCTACGTAACTTGTGATTGCTTGAATATATAAATCTATTTTTGTAACTAGATTGTCAATTGCGGTTTGAATTCCCTTAAGTGCTGATGGAACCATTTCGGCTGGATCAGCTTTAAATAATACAATTTTTTCGTCACCCTTTGCAGAACGTTTTGTATCAGCAGCACTTACTTGATGAATACCATCAGCATTTTCATTTGTTGCACCAGGAGATGTTGGTTGAGTGACACTCTTGTCCTCATCAGGTGGAACCTCTCTTGCAGTTCCCGACTTAGCAACAGCACCATCTGCATATCCAGATGTTGCTAAAGTTCCAGGAGTGCTATTGTTTACCCTATTGGTTCCAATCTTTTGACTTAGTTTGGTCTGAGAGTTATTGCCAAGAACTCCCATGATAATAGGGACTTGTTGGTCCTGTCCATCAAGGAAGAAACCAAACACCATGTTACCTTGACGTAGGTTAGGTGTTTGAGTTGAGTTTGTTTGTCCACCACCAGCAGTGATGGGATACATGACATTCGCCCATGGCAACTGATCATCAGGGATTGTCTCCTGTCCCTGATCATGAAGTCCAATGATCCTTACCTTATATCTTCTACCCCAACCCGGAACACTATTCTTATCCGCATATTTTCCCGAACTAATATTATCTCTCCATGTAGAGTCGTCAGCTATCTGACCGACCCACCATGAAAAGTTTGATCCAAGAAAACCAGGATTAAATAAAGTGCTTGCTTCCATCAGTCGTCATAAACCAAACACTCTGGTTCGGATGGATTTTGATCACAATAAAGTTCTAAGTATGTTGGATCGTGATGATCACCATCCTCAATTTCTTTCTTGTGGTGTTCTACATATTCCTCTAACTCATGCAGTTCGCCTTCAATGTGACGACGCATTTGTGGATTGGTTGTAGGATCTTGTAGAATTTCTTTGTCCTTCTCAATATGCTTTTCGATACTTTCCATTTAAATTCGTAGATACTTAATTTGCTATGCTAGATTTACTTGCTCTTCCGGTTTTTCCAAACGAGTCTCTTGCTAAAGATAGTTTGGTAAAAGTTCCTTCAGATACGTGAATGTAGTGTGTAAGTTCTGCTATAATATATAGACCACTATTTTGCTTACTCACTTCCTGGGCTTGCTCCTCCTGCAGTTGTGGTACGTCTAAGTATACCATGTTTCCGGCATTAAGGGAGAAATCTCCTGGAATGGTGACAGATGCCATGGATGCAAAGAACTGATTATATCTCATGATAGATTGATTTAAGATATCTTTATACTCAAAGTTTTCTTCACCAGACTTTTCTATTTGCTGTTTTGAGTCGCCAGTCGGGAGTGTCCCTTTATCAAGTAGATAATAAGTTGTGCGTGTGAACTCTTTATTTGTACCTTCATTATTAAATTCATCATTAAGTTTGGGTAACTTCTTACCTCCAAGTTTTAAAGAATCCTCTTCAGTTTTAGCATTTGGTGTGATTACTTCATAGTATGTTGTGAATGGATCAAACAATATGGTTCTTGTAGAATATGCACCCATCTTTAATTTGTTTTGAACATTCACATTATTATCCTTACTGTATTGGAGTGCCTTTAAATCATAACCTTTTGGAATTTCTGTAGTTTCATTAAAGATAATAGATTTTTTTTGTTCCTGAGCAAATAAACTATCAATAGATTTGAAATGATATCCTTTTGATGTCTCATAGAAAAAATATCCTGCGCTCTTTCCTTTCTTTTGATTTTGTGCAGAGATTGCTTTCCTAGACAACCAGTTGATGATATAAAAAGGTTTCTTATTGTTGCCAATATAATTATAGTTGTTTAATGTCTCATCTATATCACCAATATCTTTTTTTGTTTTAAGACCAATACTATTTCCCTCAGTCAATAGTTGTTTTACATGATCAGATATCTTTCCATCATACCTTTTGGTGATCCTTGTCTTTTCATTACGAATGAATTCTGCCGAAACTAGATCAAGTTTGATTTGAGTTTTTCTTGTGTCATCAGAGATAGGAGTTACCTTATTGACATACATCACCAACTCTGGTTTTTCTCCAATGGTAACCTTATTATTATCTTCAAACTTTAATACAACTTTCTCCTGACCAACAATAGGAAGTCCTTCTAATATACTCTCTTTAATTTTATCAGAATTATTAACACCACTATCAACAAAGGTAATTGTGGCTCTGAGAGTATCACTTAATAAACTCTCAAAGTATGCAATTGATATTAAACCACCAACCAAATTCGCAGTCTTTCCTGAATCTTCATTGGAAGTAATTACTATTGATTTTGGTATGGATGGTGTTGCTGACCTTGGAGTTACTTCTTCTGACATTTGATATTACCTCGTATCTCTATTTAACTCATTGCATAGAGACCAGCAGTTGGATCAGATCCGCCAACAGGTATTACGATTGGTGCTTGTGGTTTCTGTTTTTGTTGTGCCATGTCTCCCATAATTTGATTTCTGTTTATGATAATAGTTTGACTATCACTCCCTTCATATGAAGCATAATTTCTTAATGCATCTATTGCCTTTGACCCTTTTGCAGCATTGATATCACTCAATAATCCGGGGAATTGTCTTTCTATTGCTGCGGTAGAATCTGCATCCATGACAAACTCTCTACCCTTTTCACCAAGGATAGCTCCGTGTGCCATTGCTTTTGTAAATCCACCAAGATAATATGCAAGGTCTCCGTGTCCTGTCATGGCGACCCATTTACCAGAACTATCATAGATATTAGCACTCTTTCCGTACCCACTATAGAGAGCACCAACATCAATTTTTCCGCCCATTTCTGGTAGCAGAATTTCTGCACCCTCTGTCGATGGATGATACAAGTCTCTAATTCCAGTGCTAGGAATGTAGTAATCAAATGGTTTGAATCCCTCTGCTCTCATAAACGTAGAATGACTGTGAGCTTTAATCGCTTCATTAAGTAAGAACTTCTTTCTATCTGGATCTAAATCTGAAGTGTATGCTTGTAATCTTGCTGGTCCTTGACCAGAGAATACTATCTCTCTATCCCTTGCTGCATATGCATCAGCCATTTTGTCCATCGCAGAAACCATTCCACCTATTCCTATACTTTGATGGAACTTGGTATCAACGTGATATGCTGCACCAGCACCAATTCTATCATAACCAGCAGGTCCGGTCTTCATACCCTTTCCAATAGCACCGGATACGCTTGCACCAGAACCCTCTCCAATTCCATCTTCATCAGTGCCGGTGACTGCTGGAGGCGCATCAGCACCTTTTGTAGAAGTATCAGGAGAATCACCACCAGTTATCATCTTAGTAATCGCTCCAAGATCTGGAAGTTTGGCACCGGCAGTATTCAACATTGACTTGAGACCACCAAGTCCTAATCCTTTTACTACCTCAGTTTCTTTCTCTTGAATTGCCGGGACAAAATCACGGGCAAACATATATGCATCAAGTGCCATTGATGCCGGTGATAGTCCAGCAAAATCAAATCCAGCAGAGACCGTTTCAATTAATGCACCGGTACTGTCTCCGGTTGCTAATCTATCATATGCAAACAGTAAATTAAATAGTCCACCAATGATTGGAATTGCTTTTGCACCAAGTTTTTTAAGTAGTCCTTGACTTCCCTCACCACCAAATTTTTTCAGAACCTTGGTAATATTATCAAATCCAGGTATTTTTTGAAGTTTATTTATTAATTTGTCACCAATACTTTTAACCTTTTTGATTATAGGATCAAGAAATGGTTTAAGTGGATCTAAAATTTTCTGTATGACTAATTTCTTTGCTCCCTCTGCTAGAGATGCAAGTTTGCTTTGAGCGGCTTTCATACCAGCATCAAACTTTCCTTTCAACCTTTTTGCAGTTGCAGTTACTCTATCATATTGTTTCTGTGCAAACTTAGATGCATTTTTATATTGATCCTGTAAGAAGTTTCCTAACTTACCAAGGTTTCCACCAGATAAAAAGTTTAATCCACCACCAAGTGCTTTAACACCTCTGGTTGCAAGGTCTTTAGCACCAGATCCAAGGTCACTTAAACTCTGCCCAAGTCTACCAAAGAAACCTTGCTTTACTGGTGGTTTTTTGACTTTCCTTGCCTGTGCCATTGCTTGTGAAGTGTTTGCTCCACCGGCTCTTGCTTTATTAAATGCTTGTATCTGATCATCATCCAGACCCATACTTTTGAGTTTGGTTTCTGGTTTTGTTTTAGCACGGATCTTTCCGTCTGGATCAATTATCTCATTTGCTTTTACTTTTCTTGGTTTTCCAGTCTTTGGATCTATACCTTGCCCCGTCTTTGCCTTTCCTTTATTTTTATTTTTATCCTTATCACCAAACATATCAAAAGGATCAGTTGCTGCAACTCCTAATGCAATGATACCTATGAGATTAAATGCTGTATTGAGGTTAGACATGAACCCCTCAAAAGTTTTCTCAGCACCGTCTCCAAACTTATCATCAAGCCATCCCTTAGTTGCATCATAGGCATCTTGCCCCCACTTTAAGAATGTTCCTGCAGCATCAACCACACCAATAATTAAATCGGTAACCACCTCAAGTCCGGTTCCAATTGCAGTCAGCACTCCCATGAATTTTTCGGGACCAAACTCAACTAGTTTCTGAAGAATAAATCCAGTGATGATGGATGTAATAAATTTTTTTACTCGATCAAAGAAACTGATGTTGGGAATCTGAAGACCTCTCTCCTTCTTTCCTTCTTTTGGTTTCTTCTTTTCTAACTTTTCTTCTTGCTTTTGCCTTCCTTGTTTTTCAAGATTTTTTCTCTCTGTTTTGGATCTTGCCTTCTCCTCAGCAAGAGTTCCCTTCAGAGTTTTATCAATAGCAATAATTTTTTTATATATTTCCTCAAGGATATTTGATCCTGAACCCTCCGATACCTGTGGTGATGACTTTGATGTCATCACTTTTGCAGGGATCATAGTGGTCTTTGGTCTTATGGTAAGTGCTCCACCACCTCCGGTTGCTTGTTGACCATTTCCTCTTTTTACAATTCCTGTTTGCTTTTTATCTCCGCGTTTAAGTATTTTAGACGCAGCAGCTCTTCCGCCAGACTTTACCATCTGTCCACCAACTGCTCTTGCCCCTGCTCCTAGTAATGCTGGTAATGCCATATCTTATTATCCCAGACCCAAAACAGTAACTTTAGATGTATCTTTCGGTGCCGATGGTATAGCTGGTACATAAGAAACAGTTTCTGAAATGGGTGTCTGGTTTGCTCCAGATTGTTGAGCACTATCAGCAACTGTAACTTTTGGAGGTGATGTTGATGGTGGAGATGGTGGAGATGGTGGTGTTGGTTTTGATCCCATCTTTGCAGCAGGTGTTGAAGGAGAATTATTGGACATCAATCCACTTTGAATTCTCATGATCTCCGCAAGTAGTTTAAATCCACCTAAACTTCCACCAGAGTCTTTTTTGGCATTACTACCACCGCCCCGATTTCCACCAGGTCCACTGGCACCACCAGAGGATGCTGTTGTACCATCAAGACTCACGGCAGGTCCACCACTTCCAATGAATTTATTATAAAAAGTTGGCAGAGGACTTGGTGGAGGATCTGTTTTTCCAACTTGTTCTTTGTAATGATAAAAGTTACCTCTGTTTGAGAATTTGACATCACCTTTCCCCATGTTCCCATATTGACTGGTGCCCTTAAAATCAGTTCTACCTTTAAGCATTTTCAATGCTTCGACGATCTTTGCTTGTCCCTCAGGTGATGCAAGTTTTGCTGCTAATTGTGGATCATCTTTTGCAAGACCTTTATAAACTGCTTCAAACTGACCTGCTTGAGATCCAACTGCTTTTACAGTGTTTGGCCATGCAGGATCAGCGACTCTATTTAAAACGGCAGCAGCAACACCGTATTCATCATCAGTGCCTCTCTGTGCTTCTGCGCTAACGATGAATGCTAAGTCTCTATAATCTTGTGCAGAAAGTCCCTTTAGACTTCCACCACCAGATGTATCACCCGTTTTTTTTGCTTGAGAATTAGCAGTGATAGTTGCTGGTTTTGTTGGTTGTGCATCAACTCCATATCTACTTGAAAGCATTGCACTGACAGCAGCTGGATCAAATTTAGGTCTCTCTTTATCTTCATCACTTCCAGGTACGTGACCACCAGTTTTAGCAAACATCATTCCATCAATAAATGATGGCATTCCAGAACCACCACCCATGGCATTCATAGATTCCATGGCACCTCTACCGAATTTTTCAACGGCACCTTTACTCATTACAAACTCACCAGGAGTGAGCATTGCGGGGACAGTATCTTTATTTCCAGATCCAGGAACTACACCACCCCTGGACATTTCTTCTGGTTCTTTCGCATCTGCACCCGGAGCACCCGGAGCACCATCTTTTCCCGGTGTTGGTTGCTTATCATCTTGACCGCCACCCATCATACGACCAAGAAGCATCGTCCCACCAACAGCAAGACCGGTAACTGCTAAAGATTTTTTAAGTCCAAGTCTCCTTGCACCTTTTAATAATGCAGGTATGAGACGCCGTAATAGTTTCGCGCTAAATTTTACAACCGATGCGATTAGTTTTATTGCAAATCTAGAAAGACTATTTCCAAATAAAAGATATGCCGCAAGAAGTAGGGGCCATGTATTCTTTAAAAAGTCACCTATTGCTTCAAGTTTTCCCTCATTTTCAGGATCACCCATCCACTCAACTATTTTCATAAGAATTTTTCCTATCAAAACAGTCCCTATGAACTTAAGAATACGACTTAGTATACCCTCCACTGGTTTGAGAATTTTTTTAGCACCTTTTAATATGTTTTTAAAAATTCCACTTTCAAGTTTATCTTCTCTAGCACTTCTTTTTTTTCTCTCTGCAGACTTTCTCTCTTGGTCTGCAAGTTTCTTCTTAAACTCTCTATCTTCTTTTAAAGTCTTAAGTATCGAATTAACACCCGCTAAAATTTTCTCTAGAATACCTGGTTCCCTTTCATCTTCACCGCCTTGCTTGACCAGTGCTCCCCCCTTTGAAGGTTTGCTTCTGACAAGTGCTCCTCCTGCTGATCCCGGTAGTGCTTTCTGATTCCGACTAACCTTAGCAACTGATGATTGTTTTTTGAATGCTCCTGCTGATATCTGTGTCTTCTTTACTTTAAATGTTTTTTGAGTATCTTTTTTTACTCTTCTGAATTCATCAGTAAGAACTTCTGTCTCTTCTGATGAGAGTTTGCTGCTAGACATTCTACCAGCCATCATCTTCTCTTTGAGAAGAGAAATATAATCTTCGCGATCTAAGTCACCAGTAAAATCTAATCCAAGCAACTCTGCTATCCGTGGATCTATACCAGTGTCAGTTTGAGTCGCCCTAGATGCCATTCGCTTGTTGATGCTTTAGTTTTTCTTCTTCAAGATGCTGTTCCAACAATGCAACGTAGATGTCTCGTTCCCAAGGCATCATGTTTTCAATCTCAGTTAATGAATATTTATGGTACTGCATCAAGGCAAAGTTAAGTTTATAATAACTAAGCGTATTCATATGTACCAGGGCTATGCGAAAAAACTTGCTAACCCTTCAAGAACAACTTCACTTTCAACTTTTGTATTTGGATTTGTTACTTTGATTTTATGTGATAATTTAGGCATGGTCTCAAAGAACTTCTCAATGTCTTTGAACTGAGATGAATTCATTTGTTCTAAAAACTCTTTCATCTCTTTTTTAGTGCAGTCATCTGCTGCCCATACTTCCTCTTCAGAATAAATTTTATCCACACAAGATGCAATCAAATCAAATGATTGCTCCATTACATTCTTATCTTCAAAGTCAAAATTATTTTTAATGAACTGATCAAGAGATGGATATTTCATTTCCATCATGAGACTTTCATCAATCTTTATCTGCCTTGTGTGCTCATCATTAGTTTGAACATGAATGTCATCCAAATCAATCGTAACAGGAACCTCTGTTGTCTCATCATCTGGGCAGATAATATTCAACTCAATAGTTTCTCCTACAGATTTTCCCCTAATGTTAAGGAACAAGAATTCGATATCAAATGTGGGAAGGGTCTCCACCTTGATCCCCTTGGTTTGAATACAACCCTTAATGACTGCTTTGATTGCATTCGTAATTTGTTTTGTATCTTCGCTTTCTAATGCGAGGACAAGAACTTTTTCCTCTTTAACTAAAAAAGGTCTGAACTTAACTGATTGACCAGTAGAGGGTAGTTCCAACTCATATGTTGGCGTTGCAATCTTTGGTAAAGGCATGATGTCCTATAGATATATTTCAGTGTGATTATTTAGAGGGTCATCCGATGACTGTCTCTATAGTTCCCCCTTGTGAGAGAATTGCAGCATCCTCAAGTGATCTACCAGTATCATCAGCAAAACTTTGTGCAAGGGCTTTGTTTTGCAAATCTTTTAGTTCTTCTGGGGTATTTTTTGCATTGGCAAAAGTATTTGATCCCAGTGTATTACTAGTTGGTCCGCTTTGAATGTATCTAATATAAGACATTGAGACGGTACACTTTAACAAATCATTTCCACTATATGATATGGGCATTGAAGAGATGCTTATTGGGAAAGATCTAAAAAATTCATAAGTTAAAAGTTGCTTATAGTCTCTTTCAAATTTGAAAATTTTCAAACCCTGGTCGGCCATGTATTCATCTGGATACGTTGGTTTATATTGATATGATTTTGCCACGGCATCCTCATTCTCATTCATAATTCCTTTCATCCAAGTTTCAAAAAATCTGATAGGAAGATAATTATCTGCATCAACATAGAATGTAAAGTCTGTTCTATCATCAAACATCCTACGATAAGCATGTTTCTCAGTGACACCAGTGCGATCATTTCTGATGTCCATTGTAGTCAATTGAGACCCAGGTAATGATGCGTCAGTGCAAAGAAGATTAAGTTGAGGTTGTTTTGCGCTACTAAGAATTTGTTTTAATTGACTTGCTATCTTTCCATTTGGAAATGGAATTTCAACAGCGAAGTATGCTGTTAATGATGGTCGTAGTAAATTTGCTTTGACCGAATCAACGTTTTGTTTTTTTGCGCTTCTCTCTCGGGCGGTGAATGCCATCTATAAATACTTTTTGACCTTATATATTATGTATGGCAGAAAGTATCAAGAGTAAATACAAACCATCATATCCCCAAAAGTATAAGGGCAATCCCAATAACATTATATGCCGAAGTAGTTGGGAGCGCAAGTTTTGTCGCTATTGTGACTTGAATGAGAACATTCTTGAGTGGGGTAGTGAGGAGTTCTTCATTCCATACGTCTCTCCTCTTGATAGAAGAGTGCATAAGTATTTTCCTGACTTCATTATTAAAGTAAAAGAAAGCACAGGTCAGATCAAAACTTATGTGGTAGAGATAAAACCAAAGAAGCAAACTCAACCACCAAAGCAGAGAAAGAAAGTTACTAAATCATATCTGTATGAATGTAAGACCTATGCAGTTAATCAAGCAAAATGGAAGGCTGCAGTTGAGTTCTGTGAGGACAGACGAATTCAATTCAAAGTAGTTACAGAAGACGAACTCGGAATCAAATGAACCGTATCGAACCTAATATTCAAGACTTTAAATCTGAGAAAGATCTCGGAGAGAGAATGGAACTTATAATGTATGCACTGAATGATACTGTAACACCTATACCTGAAGAAGGAAACATCTGCACCTTCAAATACTTTGCAAAGACACCTAATATAAAATACGATCAACACCCATTGGTTGCAGTGACTGAATTATTTCAATGGGGATTTCGTGGAATTAATTTTCACCTCAGAGATTATAGACAATATACCTGGGAAGAATTGGGTACTCAAGTTTATATTGTTCAAAGAGATGAACTTGATGATTTATTGTCATTAAATTATGAGAAAATAGTGCTAAATAACTAAAAGATACCATATCTGATGTCAGTAGCAGCAAGCACCACTCCGATTGCAAAAATTCCTACTAGATTAGAAGTAAACATAAAGACTGGTGGTGCAGTTTTATATGATGATAAAGGTTTATTGAATGCTTTTGGTAGAGTAAAAATGGCTGTGTCCGATCCAAGTGATCCCAATAAATGGACAATTACTGAAGACTTTGTACAAGAATATAACAACAGGAATAATACAAATCTCACTCAGGCAGAAGCACAAAAATTATTTACTAATCAGTTAGCGGCGAAGGCAAATAATGATAGAGCAGCACTACTTAAAGGAAATTCTACAAAAGAAGATCTAGAAAGATTGAGTAAAACTATACCCAAAGTTGCAAATGCTGAAGGTGTAAAGAAAGGCGAAACTGCTAAAACTGAGGCAACAGATACTGGAGGAACTGGTGATACTAAGAACCCAGCTGGTGACGATAGTGGTTCTTCAAGACCAATTCCCCCTATAGAAAATGAAGCAGGAACAAAGAAGGATTTTGGTAATCTAAATTATCCTGAGACGAGAGATCCTGGTCAAGACATAATCAAATTTGATATGTTAAAGTATGAACCAAGAAAACTTGGAACTGGTGGTGGAGCGGGATTTGGATTTCAAGACAGGAGTGATTTGAGTAAAAGAAAGTCAATCGGTTCAGTCACCTTACCAATTCCAGGTGGAATTGCTGATGCTAATGCATGTAATTGGGGTGATGATACCATGAATGCTCTGCAGATTGCGGGTATTAAGACTTTAATGACTCCAGAAGTTTTGGGTGGGAAGAATGCTGCTGGGAGTTTTGGGGATGCTCTTGGAGGTATTGTAAACGATATACAGAAAAATGTTCCAGCAGTTACGGGAGCAATCGGTGCTGCAGCAGCTAGTTCTGCTCTTGGAACCAATATCAATTCTCTTCTGGGTAGAACTCAAGGAATGATTCTTAATCCAAACCTTGAATTATTATTCCAAGGACCAACACTCAGACCATTCGCCTTTGAATTTAAATTATCACCAAGAAGTAGGTCAGAAGCAGAAGAGATCGTAAAGATAATTAGATTTTTCAAACAAGGAATGGCACCTATCAGAGAAAAATCAAGACTGTTTTTAAGAACTCCAAATACATTTAGAATTAAATATGTGCAGTTGGGAAATGACAGTGAAAGTTCATTTATGAATAAGTTTAAGGAGTGTGCTCTTCTGTCATGTAATGTCCAATATACACCTGAAGGAAACTATGCTCCATATGAAGAT
>MDTD01089708.1_pt1 | contig 20938 bp, 24 predicted proteins | sample 811221 | NCBI WGS metagenome assembly MDTD01 (sample SAMN05326646, study PRJNA326480) | marine metagenome | isolation source: seawater | place: Pacific Ocean: South West | collected 2011
AAATTATATGTCCAGATTGTTCGCCTCCTAAATTAAAATTTAATTTTTTCATTTTTTCTTTTACATATCTATCTCCTACTTTTGACCTAAAAAATTTGATTTTTTCATCTTTTAAGAATTTTTCTAACCCGTAGTTAGACATTAAAGTTCCAATTACACCACCTTTTAGAATTTTTTTTAATTTCCATCTTCTTGCAAGCATTCCAATTATTTGGTCTCCGTCTATAATTTTTCCGTTTTCGTCACACATTATTATTCTATCTGCGTCTCCATCAAATGATATACCAACATGGGCTTTAAATCTTTTTACTGCAGATCTTATTTTGGATGGGAATGTTGATCCGCACTTTGTATTAATGTTTAGACCGTTTGGTTTCACTCCAATAGAAATCACTTCGGCGCCTAATTCTTTTAAAAGTTTTGGAGCTGCTTTATAACTAGCTCCGTTAGCACAATCTAAAACTATTTTAGTGCCGCTTAAATGAAAATTTTTTGGAAAATTATTTTTTAGAATTCGAATATACCTCTCGTTTCCATCTTCTAATCTTTTTACTCTTCCTAATAATTTTGGATTAGTTAATTGTTTTGTATTTTTAGCATCGATCAATTTTTCAATTTTTTTCTCAATTTTATCAGATAACTTCATTCCATCTGGTCCAAATAATTTTAGACCGTTATCAAAATAAGGATTGTGAGAAGCTGTAATCATTATACCCATATTTGCTCTCATAGATTTTGTTAGCATTGCAAGGCCATTTGTGGGCAATGGTCCAAGTGTAAAAACATGCATACCACCCGAAACTAATCCTGAAACTAATGCTGGTTCCAATGTATAACCTGACAATCTTGTATCTTTGGCAATGATAGCAATTTGTTTAGATTTTTTTTGATTCTTAAAATATGTGCCTGAGGCTAAACCGAATTTAAAAAATTTTTCACCAGTAATATTGCCTTCATTTACTGTGCCTCTTATTCCATCTGTTCCAAAATATTTATTATTCATTGGTTGAACAAAATTTTTTCAAAAACTAAAATTCCTTGTTTTACCTCTCGAACGTTATGTACCCTAAATACTTGAACTCCTTGGGACAATAAAAATAAAACTGAGGCCAGTGTGCCCCCAATCCTTTCCTTACTATCATATTTGTAAGAAATTTCATTTATAAATCTTTTTCTCGATGTTCCAACTAAAATTGGTAGTCCAAGAGAGTGAAACAAAGAAATTTTTGAAATCAAAATCAAATTATGTTTCAGTTTTTTTCCAAAACCTATCCCAGGATCTAAAATAAAATTTTTAATTTTTGGATTACTATTTAATTTTTTTTCAAAAAAATCATAAATATCTAATAACACATTATTATATTTCGGATTTTTTTGCATATTCTGAGGCGTTCCTTGCATATGATGTAAAACTTTAGCCACACTAATATCCTTAATCATCTCTGGTGAATTTTTGCCGAATTCAAAACCAGAAACATCATTTATAATATCAACACCATATTTTAGACTTTTTTTCATTATTTCAGGTTTTCTGGTATCCAAAGATAATAAGGTAGATTTATTTTTTTTTTTAAAATTTACTAATGTATCTTTTAACCTCATCCATTCTTTTTCAACTGACAAAGTTTTTGCACCAGGTCTTGTTGACTCTGCCCCTATGTCAATAATATTGGCGCCTGAAAAAATCAATTTTTTAATATGTTCTCTAGATTTATTTTTACTATTAAATTTTCCACCATCTGAAAAACTATCAGGGGTTAAGTTAACTATACCCATAATATTTGAGGTGCTAAAATCTAAATTTTTTATGAAGTTTTTTCTTTTCGAGGTTATATTCTTTAAATCTTTTAAAACCTTTTTTTTTTCTAATCTGCTTAAATTTTTAATTGAATTAATACTTATAACTTTTGAAAAAATTTTTTGTTTGGATTTTTTAATGACCTCGACTTTATCAAACGCTATCAATTTATTACCGCAAAGAGGGTAAGCTTTTTTCTTCTTTATTGAAACTTTGGCTTTTTGACCGTAGTAAAAATTACACGCCCTAGTGTAATATTTAATCATTAATTAAATTGCAGGTTTTGGCTTTAAACCTATAGAGTCGAGAGCTGATGTCTCTCTGTTATCATCTTTTTCGTCTTCAAACGATCTTGTGGGTTTTGTGTTTTTAAGAATTAAGTCTCTGATCTCATCGCCTGATAATGTCTCATAAACAAGTAATGCTTTAGCCAATTTATGTAAATCGTCAATTTTTTCAGTTAATACTTTTCTTGCTCTATTATAACCCTGATCAACAATTTTCTTGACTTCTGCATCCACCTTTTTTGCAGTTTCTTCTGACATATTTTGTTGCCTAGTAACTGATCTTCCTAAAAAAACTTCTTCTTCATTCTCTCCAAAGGCTATAGGCCCAAGTTCTTTGCTCATCCCCCACCTTGTTACCATATTTTTTGCCATCTTAGTCACCATGTCTATGTCTGATGATGCTCCAGATGTAACCTTATCATGACCAAAAATTATTTCTTCAGCTATTCTTCCGCCCATTGCAACTGCTATATCTGAGTGCATTTTTTCTCTAGACATTGAAAGTTGATCTTTTTCCGGTAATCTCATAACCATACCTAAAGCTCTACCTCTTGGAATAATTGTTGCTTTATGGATAGGATCTGAAGCCTTCTCATTTAAAGCGACTATTGCGTGTCCACCTTCGTGGTAAGCTGTTAGTTTCTTCTCGTCCTCGGTCATTACCATTGATCTTCTCTCAGCACCCATCATTACTTTGTCTTTCGCTTCCTCAATATCAGACATTGTAACTACTCTTTTGTTTTTCCTTGCAGCTAATAATGCTGACTCATTAATTAAATTAGCTAAGTCGGCTCCGGAAAACCCAGGCGTTCCTCTTGCAATTGTTCTAAGTTTAACATCTGGTCCTGCATTAATTTTTTTTACATGCACTTTCAAGATTTGTTCTCTCCCAACAATATCAGGGTTACCTACCACTACTTGTCTATCAAATCTTCCCGGTCTTAGCAAAGCGGGATCCAAAACATCTGGTCTATTAGTAGCCGCAATCAAAATTATTCCTTCGTTGGTGTCAAAACCATCCATCTCAACCAAAAGCTGGTTAAGTGTCTGTTCTCTCTCATCATTCCCTCCGCCTAAACCAGCGCCTCTACTCCTTCCAACTGCATCAATCTCATCTATAAAAATTATACAAGGTGAATGTTTTTTACCTTGCTCAAACATATCTCTCACTCTAGATGCTCCTACGCCTACAAACATTTCCACAAAATCAGAACCAGATATAGAAAAGAAAGGCACATTAGCTTCACCTGCAATAGCTTTTGCTAACAAAGTTTTTCCTGTTCCTGGAGGACCAATTAATAGTGCTCCTTTTGGTATTTTTCCTCCCAATCTACTAAATTTTTTTGGATCTTTTAAAAATTCTACAATTTCCTCCACCTCCTCTTTTGCTTCTTCAATCCCAGCAACGTCATTAAATGTAACTTTCCCTTGAGCCTCTGTTAACAATTTTGCCTTTGACCTTCCAAATCCCATTGCTCCACCTTTACCGCCTTGCATTTGTCTCATAAAGAAAATCCAAACACCTATTAACAATAACATTGGGAACCATGATAAAAGTATACCTAGTAAGGAAGGCATTTTATCTTCAAGTGGAGATGCAACAATACTCACATTTTTAGAAGAAAGTTTTTCAACTAATCCTGGAAAATTTGGAGAATAAGTATTAAATCTATTGCCGTCAGCTAAAATACCTCTGATATTGTTTCCTTGAATTTCTACTTCAACAACCCTGCCAGATTCAACTTCGTCTAAAAATTTTGAAAATGGGATTTTGTCTCTATTTGAATTAATTTTTTCTGGATCCTGGAACATGTTAAATAGCCCCACTGATAATAAAATTATAAGGGCCCACATCGCTAGATTTTTTAAATTCATAATTACATATTTAGGTATTTTTTTTAAATTAACAAGTGTCTAAAAGGTCTTAAATGCTGAAAATTGAGTAAAAAAACAGTTATTTCTGGATCAATTAAGTAAGCTTTCTTACGAAAATATTGGATCCTTGCCTAGTTATACTGCATCCGCCTAAAGTATGATTTTTCTCCTTATTTTTATCAAGTCTGTTAATAAGATTAAAAATTTTTTTGGACCTAGGAGGGTAATAAGATTTTGAAACATTTTTCATTACTTTAGAGAGGATATTTAACTTAATTTCTTCGTTAGTTTCTTGAAATTTTTTGTATTTAATAATCGAGTAATTTTTTTTTCTTAGAACAATCTCTTTATCTAGATTATCAACAAAATTATCGAGTGTTTTTCTTGTCGAACCTAAATTCTTAATAGATCTAATAATTTGAGAATGATTTATTCCATTTTTTTCAAAAACTTTAATTAAATTTCTAATTTTTGTTCTTAAAAATTTATTATCATTGTTGCTGGGGTCTAAAAAATATTTTTTGAAAGTCTTATTGGTTATGTAAACAAGATCTTTTTTTCTTATATCTAAAAAAGGCCTCAAGATAATTACATTTTTTTCTATTTTTGTGGAATACTGCATTGCAGCTAACCCTCTTACACCACTCCCTCTTGAAAGTCTTATTAAAAAAGTCTCTATTTGGTCATCACTGTGATGTCCAACTAATATGTGGGTTAACTTATTTTTTTTACAAAAATTTACAAGTAAATTATATCTATAAGTTCTAGCAAGTCCTTGGATATTTTTTTTTATTTTTCTATTAATACTTAGTATTGATAATTTTACTCCAAAAGAGCTCAAAAATTTTTTGAGTTTTATGGCCTCTTTTTTTGAGTTTTTTCTTAAATTATGGTTAACATGGACAAATTTTAAAGTAATTTTTTTTTCATCTTTGAAAATTTGTAGTAAAGAACAAATAGCTAAACTATCCGGCCCACCTGAAATAGCGACTAAGAACTTTCTTTTATTTGGACTTACAGAATAAATTGACTTATTCAAGGATGCAAAAGCATTTATAAATTTTTTATCAGTCTTTAAATATTTATTAAGACTTTTTACAATTGAATTTTTTTTGCTCATATTGAGCTTTTTGTAATACAGACTTACTTGCTTTTGGATACTGTTTTTTTATCCCCGCTATCATGTTGCAACCCTGCTCTTTCTCTCCTAATTGAACCATTGTCACACCAAGTTTTAAAAGATTGTCAGGTGCTTTTTTACTTTTTGGATAATTTTGGTAACCATCTAAGTATGCTGTTGCAGCATCAGAATAAAGTTGTCTTATCCTAAATGTTTCACCATACCAATACTGAGCATTACCTGCTAAGTCATGATCTTTGTTCTTGTCAATAAATTCTTTTAAAGCAAACTCTGCTGTTTCATAATCTCCAATTTTCATGAGACTTATAGCAAATTCATACTGTTCTTTCGGGCTTTTGTCTGGAAGCAACGAAGTTGTTAGCTCCGGTTTTTCAGTAACAACGGTCGCAGCTGTTTCAATTGAGTTAACACGTTGTTCTTTTGGAAGACTTTCTGTATTGTAAGCTTGAGCGGCTCCAAAATCCTGGGGTTTTTCTGTTCCAGGAAGTTTTTTTTTATTTTTTGATACTGATTTTTTATCATTATTTCCGCTTTGGGCTTCTAAGTCGTTAAATCTTAGTTGGTTGTCAGATTGAATTTTTGTAACCCTATTCGAAAGTTTATCCATTTTGAAATTAATCTCTTCAAACCTATTAGTTAATTCCCTGAATTGATTTTCTATTTCATTTAATTTAAGCAAATGCTTTGTGAGAACATCTTCATTTAAACCATCTCTACTAGCAGATTTTTTTACAATGTTGGATTTTTCGTAAACTGCTCTTTCTAGGGTTTTTAGATCTTTTGATAAAACTTTGATTTGATCTTTTAATACACCAACGTTTTCCTCTGCGTATGAAAGACTGAAAATTCCTAAACTGCAGATTACAATCGCTAAAAGTATTTTTTTAAAAATTATATTAATACGTTTCATCAATTATTTTAATATTCTTACATAATGGCAAAAAAAAGACCCCACAATATTGATCATGGGGTCTTTTATAATTTTTTATATATTAATTTACTTTTACAGTAACAGAACGTCTATTTTGAGACCAAGCCAAAGGTGTTGATTCTGTATTCACAGGTCTCTCTTTACCGTAACTTATTACAGATATTCTTTTACCAGATATTCCATATGTCATTAGATAGTCTCTCGCAGCATTGGCTCTTCTCTCTCCTAGTGCAAGGTTAAATTCTCTTGTGCCTCTCTCATCTGCATGACCTTCAATTGTTACGTTTAAATTTTTGTTTTTTCTAAGGAACGTTGCTTGTTTTCTTAGTGTCTCCCTAGCTTTAGTTGTTAAAGAAGATTTGTTTGTTGCAAAAAACACTCTGTCCGGAACACCACTCGCTAGGTATTCAACGGTATCCGTTCCTGTGTAAACATCTCCATCCAATCCTGTTTTCTTTGCAGTTGAACAGGCGCTCAACGCCAGTGTCGCAAATATAATTAAAATCAGTTTTTTTAAATTCGTGTCAAATTTCATAATTCCCCTTAAGTTGATGTTAGCAATATTTCAAATTCTATTAGAATATTCAAGCCTAAATTAAGTCAATAAAACCTCACTTTGAGAGCAATGAAGACCAAGATGGGTCTGAAGCGTCAGTTTCGGTGCTTATTTTTCTCTCATTATAGCCCGTTATATCTATAGACCATAGTTTTGCAGAAAACCCTTTTCCTTTTGGGCCTGACTTGGTCTCTCTGTAGAAAACCAGAACTCTTCCGTTTGGCGACCAGGATGGAGCTTCCTGATAAAAATTTTCAGTCAATAATCTTTCGCCTGAACCATCTGAACGCATTACGCCTATATAAAATCTTCCCTTTCTAACTTTCGTAAAAGCTATTAAATCCCCCCTCGGAGACCAGACAGGAGTTCCATAAATTCCGTCTCCAAAAGTAATTCTTTTTACATTTGAACCATCACTATTCATTACATAGATTTGTTGCAAACCGCTTCGATCTGAGTTGAAACAAATATATTTTCCATCTGGTGAATAAGAAGGTGAAGTGTCAATAGAAGAATGCTCAGTAATTCGCTCAACAACTCTACTATCAAGGTCCATCGTGAAAATATCTGAATTACCGTTCTTGGCGAAACTCATAATAATTTTTTTACCATCCGGTGAAAATCTTGGAGCGAAGGTCATTCCAGGGAAATTTCCAACAACTTCCTGAGTACCCGTTTCAATATCAAGTAAATAAACTCTAGGTAAGTTTCTAAAATAAGACAAATAAGTAACCATTTGATTTGTTGGATTAAATCTTGGGGTTAAAACTAATTCATTTCCTAAAGTTAAATACTTGGCATTAGCACCATCTTGATCCATTATAGCTAATTTTTTAACTCTTTGATTTTTTGGTCCTGTTTCTGACACATATATTATTCTAGTATCAAAATACCCTTCTTCCCCAGTCAGTCGCTCATAGATCTTATCTGAAATAATATGTGCAACCCTTCGCCAATTAGTTGGAGTAGTTGTAAACGCAAGAGCAGTCATTTCTTTGGCAGCAGTTAAGTCCCAGAGTCTAAACTCTACTTTTAGTTTACCGTCCCTGACTGTTAATTTACCTGTAACCAATGCTTGAGCTTTAATTAATCTCCAATCCTCAAATCTTGGTTTTAAATGTGCAATATCTGGTTTTTGCACAAATGCATCTCTCTTAAGCGGATTAAATAAACCTGTCGATCTAAAATTATCCTCTATTATTTTTGAAATTTTTTCACCTAAATTTTTAACTTTAATATCGCCTTGATCTTGCGATTTTAAATCCACGTGTAAAGGAGATATCGCGATTGGGAGTGGATCAAGATTTCCTCTAGTTATATCAACTTTGATAAGAGCGTTAAGATTTCCGATAAATATTATATAAAAAAAAATTATGAGTAGCTTTGTTTTCATTTATCCTTTTAACATTTCAGTCGGGTCAAAATTTAATTGTATATTTTTCCAATTATCATAACCTGTTGGAGGAACTTTTAGCGGTTGACATAATCTTACCGCTCTTAAAGCGCTTTCGGCAAGAATTTTATAAAATTTTTGACCAGGTTTATTCATCCTTTCGTGGTCAAGAATTTCAGATTTCATAATAGTTCCATCTTGTTTAAGCTCAAGCTTGATTCTTACCAGCAAATCTTTGTCATATGGCAAACCCAATGGTATACTCCAACAACCAAATATTTGTGCTCTTAAAGCATCCTCCTCTGAAAGAGTTAAGCCAGTCGCAAATGAATTTTTATCAGTACTTTGTGTCAATTTATTGAACTTTTTTGTCTCAACTGCTTGCTCTTCTTTAGCTTTATCTATTAATGCTGCTATCTCATTAGTATCTATTAGCTCTTTTTTTTCAAATTCTGATGATTGTCTTATTTGAGGTTTTATTTCCTCTGGGTTTTGTTTCTTTTTCGTAATTTCCTTTTTTTCCTTTTTATCATCTGGCATTGGTATTCGATCAGGTTTTTCTTTTGCTTTTGCCGCAGGTGGGGCTTGTTCTGAAACAACTCGTTTTTCCTCCTCTTTCACTTTTTCCAAAATTTTTCTAGCTTTAGGAGCAAAAGGTATACTTGTTTTGTCTGAAATTTGAATTAGTTCGACTGAAACTATCGGGGGTAAATCTATGGGTTTTCTAGTCATAAAAGGTAGACTTACTATTGTAAGTCCGATCATAATTCCGTGAAAAATAACTGAGTAGATTAAACTCTTTGTCATTATTTTTAATTTTTATAGGGTTCTGAAACTAGAGCTACTTTTGAAAAACCGGCACCTGATAAAGTGCCCATAACTTCTAATACTCTTCCGTAGTTTATTGTTTTATCGCCCCTTACGTAGATTCTTGTATCTGTTCTGTTTTTTGCTATTGCTAAAACTTTGGGCACTATTTTTGTAAAAGTAACCTTATGCTCTTGAATAAAGACCTCTCCTTTTGAGTTAATAGTAATTGTTAACGGTTCTTGATCATCTGGTAACGAGTCTGCAGCAGACTCTGGAAGGTCAACTTGAACACCGACAGTTAACAACGGTGCGGTTACCATGAAAATAATAAGTAACACTAACATTACATCAACAAAAGGGGTCACATTAATTTCACTCATTGGTTCATTTTTCGAGCGATTAAAATTAAATGCCATATTTTAAATTATAGAGATAAATCTCTTACAAAAGTTATCTATTTTTGAAATGTATCTTTTTGAGTCGCTATTAAACTTATTATAAGCTACAACCGCGGGTATTGCAGCTAATAAACCCAGAGCTGTTGCAAATAAAGCTTCTGCTATTCCAGGAGCTACTATAGCCAAACTTGTATTTCTAGAAATTGCTATTGACTGAAAAGAATTCATTATACCCCACACTGTACCAAACAAGCCTATAAAAGGTGCGGTAGCACCAACCGTTGCCAGGAAAGTAAAATCCTTTTCAATTTTTTTTATTTGATTATCTGTGGAGATTTCTAGAATTCTTTGAACTCTTGCCAATTTTATTTCAGATGATCTTGATTTTGTTCTTAATAGTTCGGCCATCGCAGACTTAAAAATTAATGTTGCAGGATCTTCTGATTTGGCAGGTAAACTATTGTTAAAACTTTCAGCAGATTTAGCTTTCCAAAATTTATTTTCAAACTCTTCTGTTGATGAATTAATCTGTTTAAACATTTTATACTTATTAAAAATTAATGCCCAAGAATAAATAGAGCATATTATAAGAATAACTATTACTGATTTTACTACAATGTCAGCTCTTAGAAAAAGACTCCACAAGGAGAAATCAGATGATCCACCTAAACCGACAATTTGAGTTGCTATTTCTTGTTCCATAACAATTCATTACTTTTAGATTGTGTCATGAATTTGACTATTTAAATTTTCAGTTGATATATTGTTTATTTTGGGCCCTCTTTAAACCTAGTTTCTGCAAAAAATCTTGCTATCAATATCGCATCAGACTTGTTTACGTCTTTTTTCCTGGATAATTGATCAGATAGTGATGGATACATTTCAATAACTTTTGTTCTGCTAGAATCTTTTGAGGAGTTAATTAAATCAAAATGTTTTTTCCATTTTGATGGTCTGACGAAATAAATGGGTAGTTGTAAGGCGGCACATATTCCTTTTATCGCTCCAAAAGATTGACCAAAATTAAACATACTAGTTACTCCTTGACCTGGCATAGCATTTACTTGTTCAACAACAACTGAGGTTTCCTCATAATTTTTAATTTTATCTCGTAATATTTTAACTAATAAAGCACTATTAAGTTGTCTTTTAGACTTTTTTCCTTCAGTCATAACTGGCATGTCAAATAAATCTATAACTTTAAAATTTTCAATAATTGCTATTGCTCCGTTTAGGCCTGGATCTATACCAATTATAATTTTCATTAAATTAGGTTAATTTTTGCATTAATAAATATATTTTGCACATCATCCAAATCGTCTAAAGAAACCATCATTTCTACAATTTTAGAATTTTGCTCACTATTAAGTTTAATATAATTCTTGGATCTCCATTCTAAACCAAAATATGAAAAACTTTTTATCTCTTTTTCTAAATTACTTTTAACCATATAAAAATCTTTTAAATCTGTAATAATTTCATGCTTTTCATTAAAACTAGTGCAGTCTTTTGCTCCAAAATTTATTGCTTTCTCTAAAATTTCATCATCACCAATAATACCCTTTTCTATATGTAGTACACCACAATTATTGAATAAATGAGAAGTTGAACCATTTTCTCCTAGCCTGCCTCCAAACTTAGATAAGATTGTTCGAATACTAGCAGCTGAGCGATTTTTATTATCAGTTAAAGTTTCAATTATTAAAGCTACATTAAAAGGTCCAAACCCTTCATATCTAAGATTTTGATAATTTGCTTGTGATGAAATCTCCGACTTATTGATTGCTCGTTGAATATTATCTTTAGGCATATTTGATTGTTTTGCAGATTGAATAGCTGATCTTAATCTTGGATTTGAATTAGGGTCTTTAGCACCAAGTTTTGCAGCAACAGTTATTTCCCTTGAAAGTTTTGAAAATAGTTTTGCTCTTTGATTATCTTGTCTTCCTTTTTTGTGTTTGATACCAGCCCAATGTGAGTGACCTGCCATATTCTAATTTTTCTGATAAAGTTTTCCGCCATAAATAAAAGGTTCAATGCTTTTAGCCAAACCTGTTTTTTCATCAGCATCAACTATAGATCCACATATTGTTGCATCTCCGCTTGATGGAAAATGTCTTTTAGCCGATGGGTCATTAAGAAATCTTTTAATTGAATTATCTTTATTCATTCCTATTACAGAATTATAGTCGCCGCACATTCCAAGATCAGTTTGGTAAGCAGTGCCTTTATTCATTATTCTATAATCAGCAGTTGGTACATGAGTATGGGTTCCAAAAACCATTGTTGCTTTACCATCAAAAAAAAATCCCATCGCTGTTTTTTCGCTAGTAATTTCACCATGCATATCCACAATTAAATAATCCACGTCTTTTTTTAATTTTATCTCTTCAATAATTTTTTTAGCGCTTTCAAATACATTTTGGCATTTCTTCATGAATACATTACCCATCAAGTTCACAACGGCAATAGATTTCTTCGTTTTTTTGGTTTTAAAAATTCCATATCCGTTACCATGGTCAGAAAGTAAATTCATGGGACGTAAAATTCTATTATCTTTATCCATTGTTTTCATGATTTCACTCTGATCCCATATATGATTTCCAGATGTAATTACATCAGCACCTGCTTTGAATAACTCCTCGGCGTTTTTATTTGTTATACCTACACCACTATCTGCAGCGTTTTCCCCATTGATAACTACAAAATTTATTTCTTTTTTTTTTATAATTTCTGGCAACTTATTTACTATTGCTTTCATACCTGGCTGCCCGAAAATATCTCCCAATACCATTATTCTCATTTGATCAATCCTTTTTCAGTCAAAATATAATCTAGTTTTTTATCAAACTTTGATATGGGTAGTTTATTATACTTTTGAAACGAAAATGCAATTCCTATTGTGGTAATCAATTTTTTGCGATTTATGTTTTTATTTAAATAAGAATCATAGTATCCACCACCATATCCAAGTCTAAATTTTTTTTGATTAAAGGCTAAAAGAGGGACTAACATTAAATTTGGTACTATTGGCTTGCTAATTACAGCTGGCTCAGGTACCCCAAATTTACTGATATTCAACGTATTATCAAATTTCCATTCGTAAAAATTCATTTCTCTTGGTCTTTTAATAACCGGTAATAAAAGTTTTACATTCCTTTTTTTTACAATTGGTAAAATTTTTTTAACATTAGCCTCAAATCTTATTGGAAAATATAAAGCCAAAAAAAAAATTTTTTTTGAATTTGGTATTAAATTTTTAATTGGTTTAAAAAAAGATTGGTTTATCTCAAAATAATTCTTTTGTCTTTTTTTTTTAAAATAATTTCTTAGTAGTTTCTTATTTTTCATTTACTGGACTTTTGAAATTGATCCAGTATTTTTAATTATTTTTTCTAAAGATTTAGTAGTTCTATCCAACATATTCTCATATAAATTGTTGTTCTTATCGATTTCTTTTTTAAAATCATCTATTTTTTCATTTAAATCCTTGATTTCATCATCTTTTGAAAACTTATATTTAATGGCAAGCTCTTTTAACTCTAAAAATTTTTTAGATAATGCATCTATGCTATCCTTCTGCTTTCTTACTCTTTCTTTTAAATCAAAATATTCATCTATTAGTTGAATAGTTGTGATTAACAAAAGTTTATTCTCCCCGATATTTCCTAATTTATCTTTCAATAAATTGTATTTTTTATCTAAAAATAATGTCAGTTTTTTTAAAGACTCTTCTTGACCATCATCACATGACAACAAGTAATCTTTACCATTGAATTTGACATTTACATTTGCCATTTATCAATTTCCTCAACTAAATTTTCTGTTTCTTTATTTAAGTCTTCAATATCTTGATTAAATTTTTCTTCGTAATCTGATTTTTTGTTTATTTCTTGCTGCAATTTTAAAATTTTATTTTTTAAGTATTTGTGTTCTCTTAAAAGTTCTTTATTTTTTTTTTCAATTTTCTCTTTTTCTAAGTAAAGTTGACTTCTCTCTAACTTTAAACTCTCACTATCATTGGAAGATTGTGAATAACTTGTAGCGAGTGCACCTAACTTTTCAAGAAGGTTATTCAAATTTTTTTCTTTTTTTTCGAAAATATTCATAATTTATTTTTATATCATAATATTGATATTGAGACTTTAAATATATATAGGTTATTTACAGGTGAATATAAAATTAAATCAATTATCAAACGCAATCAGATTTCTATCAATTGACGCTGTTCAAAAAGCTAATTCTGGACACCCGGGAATGCCAATGGGAATGGCAGATGTTGCGAGCGTTCTTTTTAAATACCACCTGAGGTTTAATCCAAAAAATCCTAGCTGGGCTAACCGTGATAGATTTATTTTATCAGCAGGTCATGGTTCAATGTTGTTGTACTCTTTACTTTACTTGACTGGATACAAGAGCGTTAAGATAGAGGATATAAAAAATTTTAGACAGATAAACTCCATCTGTGCTGGACATCCAGAATATAAGATGAACTCAGGGATAGAGACTACTACCGGCCCACTAGGTCAAGGTCTAGGTAATGCGGTGGGAATTGCTGTTGGTGAAGAAATACTAAAAAAAAGATTTGGGAAAAAAATAATCAATCACAAAACTTATGTTATCGCTAGTGATGGTGATTTAATGGAGGGAATAAGTCACGAGGCTATGAGTTTGGCGGGTCATCTTAAACTAAAAAATCTAATTGTTTTTTTTGATAATAACAAAATATCTATTGATGGATCAACATCGTTAAGTGTTTCAGATAATTACAAAAAAAGATTTGAGGCTTACGGATGGGGTTTTACAGAAATAAACGGACATAATGAAAAGCAAATTAATTCTGCTATTAATAAAGCTAAAAATTCAAGCAAACCATTTCTTATTTCATGTAAAACAGTAATAGGTTTTGGCTCACCTAATAAATCTGGGAAAGCTTCATCTCATGGGGCACCCCTTGGGGAAAGTGAAATTGAGTTAGTGAGAAAAAAGCTTAAGTGGAATTATAAACCTTTTGAAGTACCGGACAATATATTAAATGCTTGGAGAGAAATTGGTAATAATGGTGCTAGCCTTGAAAAAGATTGGCATAATAGCTTTGAAAAAGCTGATAAAAAAATTAAGGATAAGTTCTCTTATTTTAATAAAAGAGATTATGAAAAAGAACTTAAGTTTTTCATCGATAAAGAAAAAGAAAAATATTTTAATGAAAAACCTGAAATGGCAACTAGACAATGCTCAATGACAGTCATAGAGGGAATTTCAAATATAATCCCTCAGCTAGTTGGTGGTTCTGCAGACCTTAGTGGTTCCAATAATACTAAAACGAAAAATTCATTAGTCATTAATAAAAGAAACTTTGTTGGCAATTATATCCACTATGGAGTTAGAGAGCATGGTATGGCTGCTATCATGAATGGTCTTGCTTTATATAATGGGTTAGTGCCTTATGGAGGAACATTTTTAATATTTTCAGATTACTGTAAACCTTCCATAAGGCTTTCAGCAATTATGGGTTTGAAAGTAATTTATATTTTTTCACATGACTCGATTGGTCTCGGTGAAGACGGTCCTACACATCAGCCTGTTGAACAATTAGCTGGTTTAAGATCAATTCCAAATTTAAAAGTTTTTAGACCTGCTGATATTAATGAAACCTTAGAGTGCTGGGAAGTAGCTTTAAATTCTAATGGACCAAGTGCACTCGTTCTCTCAAGACAAAAATTAAAGTATATTACCAATAAATTGAATGAGAATAATAATTGTTTGCTTGGTGGTTATGAAATAAACGTTACATCTCACGATAATAAAATATCAATTATAGCGTCAGGGTCAGAAGTTAGTTTAGCTTTAGAAGTGCAAAAATCACTAAAAGAAGTTAATATAGAATCAAAAGTTATCTCGATACCATGCCAAGAACTTTTTGATAAACAATCAGAGGATTATAAAAGAAAAATATTAGATCCGAATAATTTAAAAGTTTCAATAGAGGCAGGAAGTGTTAATAGCTGGAAAAAATATCTTTCAGAAAAAGATTTGTCTTTTGGTATTGATCAATTTGGCAAAAGTGCGCCTTATAAAGATCTTTTTGATAATTTTAATTTAACAAGTCAAAAAATTGTTTCTCAAATACAAAAAACTTTGAGAAATAATTGAAAATGCTAAAAGTCGATTTTTTTTCAAATGAAATAAAAGTAAAAAATAAACGTGTAATTATAAGATTAGATCTAAACGTTCCTATAAAAAACGCAACGATTATTGACGATACTAGACTTAAGGTTGCAAAACCATTAATAGAAGATTTAATTCGAAAAGAGGCAATTATAATTTTAATTTCTCACTTGGGAAGGCCTAAAGGAAATAAAGTAAAAGATTTAAGTTTAAAACCAGTTTATGAATATTATAAAAAGAACTTGAAAACTAAAGTTCACTTTTATGAAAAAAATATAGATGCGCAAGCGATAAATTTTTCAAAAAAGTTAAATTCTGGCGAAATTCTTATGTTGGAAAATATTAGATTTTTTAAGGAAGAGGAATTAGATGATGAAAAATTTGCGAATAGATTATCCAAACTTGGAGAAATTTTTATTAATGAAGCTTTTTCGAGTTCACATAGAAAGCAGGCTTCCCTTCATGCAATCACAAAATTTTTACCAAGTTATGGCGGTCCTCTTTTAAAGAAAGAAATAAATGCACTAGAGCTTATATTAAAAGATAGGAAACCACCTGTGACATGCATTATAGGTGGCTCAAAAATTTCAACAAAAATTTCTGTTATAAAAAAATTATTGGAGAATTCAGAGAATTTAATTGTTGTAGGCGCTATGGCAAATAATTTTCTTAAGTACGAAGGTATAAACATAGGTTTATCTCTAGTTGAAAATGGCTTAGAAAAGCAGATTGAGGAAATTTTAAATCTTTCAAAAAAGAAAAGTTGCAAAATAATAACACCTATTGACTGTGATACTTCATTAGAAATGAGCGGTAGTTCAATTTATAAATCTTTTGATAATATTAGCTCAAAAGATATAATTCTAGATATTGGAAAGAAAACAATACAATTAATTTCAAATGTAATCGATAATTCAAATACAGTTTTTTGGAATGGTCCAGCTGGCTATTTTGAAAATAGAAATTTTTTAAAAGGTACTATATCCATAGCTAAAAAAATCGCTGAAAACACTAAATCAAAAGATTTGATTTCGATTGTAGGTGGTGGGGATACTATAGCTTCTTTAAAAAGAGCTAAACTTCAAAACAGTTTCACACATTTATCAACAGCAGGAGGTGCCTTTTTAGAATATCTTGAAGGAAGAGAGCTGCCTGCTATAAAGTCTTTAAAAAAATAAATTTATGAATATTGAAGAAATAGCAAAAAAAATGGTCGAACAAGGCAAAGGCATACTTGCGGCCGATGAAAGCACCGGGACAATGGAGAAAAGACTTAAAAGCGTAAATGTTGAATGCACTGAGCAAAACAGACTCCATTTTCGAGAAACACTTTTTTCTTCAAGTGCTATGAAATCTAACATAAGCGGCGTTATTTTATTTGATGAAACAATCCGCCAAAAAACAAACGAGGGTATTACTATTCCAGAACTTATAAAAAAAAATGGTGCCATACCAGGTATAAAAGTTGATAAAGGAGCAAAACCATTAGCAGGCTCCAATGAGGAAAAAGTTACTGAAGGTCTGGATGGTCTCAAATCCAGAATGGAAGAGTATTATAAATTAGGAGCAAGATTTGCAAAATGGAGAGCTGTTTATTCAATATCTTCCAAATTACCGAGCGATCAATGCGTAAAGTCCAATGCGCATGCTCTAGCAAGGTATGCCGCAATCGTGCAAGAGGCAAATATGGTTCCAATAGTTGAGCCTGAAGTTTTAATGGATGGAAAGCATGATATTAACAGGTGTTATGAGGTTTCAAACAAAGTTCTAAAAGAGTGTTTTAAGGAACTTATTTTACATAAAGTAAATTTAAAAGGAATTGTTTTAAAACCAAATATGATTTTGCCAGGTTCTGAAAATAAACAAAAAATAACTTCCGAGGAGATAGCAAAAAAAACTTTAGATTGTCTAAAAAGTAACCTTCCAAAAGAAGTTCCAGGTGTTGCCTTTCTCTCTGGGGGCCAGTCAGAAATCGAGGCCACAAAAAACTTAAATTCAATAAATAAAATAAATGATAGTTCATTTAAATTTACTTTTTCCTATGGAAGAGCTCTACAACAATCTGCACTTAAAGCATGGGCATCTTCTATGAGTGATAGAGTAAAAATTCAAAAAGTTTTTGGCCATCGCGCTAAAATGAACGGTCTTTCAACTGAAGCAAAATGGACTGAAAGTATAGAAAAACAAGTTGCTTAAATAATTGAAAAAATTTTTATACCTAATTTCACCTCCTAAAATCGATAAAAACTTTTTCAAAGACCTTGAAAAGGTATTGTCTTCAAAAAAAGTTGTTTTTTTTCAATTAAGATTAAAAAATAAAAAAGCAGAAAAAATTATTCAATTATCAAAAAAAATAAGAAAAATTACTAAAAAATATAATGTCAATTTTATAATGAATGATAGTATTAAATTGACTTTAAAAACTAAAGCCGATGGCTGTCATCTTGGTCAAAATGATGACTCTGTTACACTTGCTAAAAGAAAACTGAAAAAAAAGATTATTGGTATGACTTGTCACAATTCTAAAAAATTATGCAAAATTGCTAAAAAAAATAAAGTTGATTATATTGCTTTAGGATCTTTCTTCAATTCAAAACTAAAACCGAATGCTGTAAAAGCTAATATAGAAATATTAAAATGGGCAAAAAGAAATATTAATAAACCAATTGTAGCAATTGGTGGCATTAATGACAGTAATTACAAAAAACTTTTAAAGGCTGGTGCGAATTATATTGCATTATCAAGCTTTATTTGGAATAACCGTTTTCTTAAGCCAAAAGATACTTTAAAAAAATTTAGAAATGAAAATAACAGCAAACGAAATTAAAACTGGAATGGTTATAGAGCATAAGGGAGACTACTGGAATGTTTTAAAGATTCAGCATGTTAAACCCGGGAAAGGTGGTGCTTTTAATCAAGTTGAATTGAAAAGTCTGATAAAAGGGACAAAATTAAATGAAAGATTTAGATCAAATGAAACCATTGAAAAAGCTCAATTAGATGAGAAAAAATTTAATTATTTATACAGTGATGAAAATAATTGTCATTTTATGGATAAGGTAAATTTTGAGCAAATTTCAATGCCGAAAAAAATTATTCAAGAAAAATTTAAACTTTTAAAAGAAAATTTAGAAGTAATTATAACTTTCATGGATGAAAAACCTTTATCGATTGAACTGCCAAAGAATATTAAATGTAAAATAGTCGAAACCCAAGCAGTGGTTTCTGGTCAAACAGCTGCATCTTCTTATAAACCTGCAAAATTAGATAATGGTCTCACGATAAATATACCGCCGTTTTTAAAAGAGGATGATTTAATAATTTTAGATACAGAAACTTTAGAGTACGTAAAAAAAACCCAATAAAATGAAATTAAATAAACCAATTACAAATTTAATGTATAAAGCATGTATGAAGGCTTCAAAAGTACTAATTAGAGATTTTGGTGAAATTGAAAAACTGCAAGTTTCTATGAAAGGAGCCGGTGACTTTGTAAGTTCTTCTGATAAGAAAGTAGAAAAGATTATTATAAGTGAATTAATAAAAGCTCATCCCGACTACGGAATTTTTAGTGAGGAAGTGGGTTCTATCAATGAGAAAAATAAAAATAATAGAATTATTTTGGACCCTATCGATGGGACAATGAATTTTTTAAATGGGATACCACATTTTGCAATTTCAATCGCATACGAAGAAAATGAAGAGCTAATAAGTGGGATCATCTTTGATCCAATAAAAAATGAGTTGTTTATGGCTGAAAAAGGTAATGGTGCTTACTTAAATAACACGAGAACTAGGGTATCGAAGAATAAAAAATTAAAAGATGCGATGCTAGTTACCGGGGGACCTAACCCAAGTAGCAAAAAAAAAAACGATATATACGATGAGTTTGTAAATTTATCAAACTCTGTGTCTATCCCTATTAGAAAATTTGGAAGCGCTGCACTTGATTTAGCCTATGTAGCTTGTGGAAGATTCGATGGTTACTGGCAGTGGGAGTTAAACTATTGGGACGTTGCAGCTGGAATTTTAATCGTTAAAGAGTCTGGTGGATTTATTCACTCTTTAAAATATGATGATAATTTACCTCGGAAACGCAACATTATAGCTTCAAATTCCTTAATTCATGAAGATTTAGGTAAATTAGTGTTAAAAAAATATTGAGTAAGAGATATTAATATTATAAAACACGCAAAATGAAAAAGAAAATACACCCAAATTATCATAAAATAAAAGTTGTAATGACAGATGGTAGTGAGTTTGAAACTAGGTCAACTTGGGGAAAAGAAAACGACGTACTAAAGTTAGATATAGATCCAAAATCACATTTTGCTTGGACTGGAGGATCCCAAAAAATCTTGGATAAGGGTAGAGTAAATAAATATAATAAAAAATTCGGAAATTTAAGAAAAAAAAATCAATCATGACTGAGACCCCTTTTATGCCTAAGGCCACTGCGGTTTGGCTTGTTGAAAATACCACTCTAACTTTTAAACAGATTGCTAAATTTTGTAATTTACATGAATTAGAGGTTAAAGGTATAGCTGATGGTGATGTAGCAAAAGGGATAAAAGCTTACAATCCTATTTTAGCAGGTCAACTATCAAGAGATGAAATTGATGCTTGTTCTAAAGATACTAGCCGAGATCTTACATTGTCAAAAAAGAATGATGAAGTTCAAGTTAAACAAAGGAAAAAACCTAAATACACTCCATTATCAAAAAGGCAAGATAGACCAGATGCGATATTGTGGTTATGTAAAAATGCACCTGAATTAAATGATGGTCAAATATCTAAACTAGTTGGAAGCACTAAAGGAACAGTTTCATTGATAAGAAAAAGAAGCTATTGGAATTTTTCTAATTTAAAAGCTCGAGACCCGGTAATATTATCTTTGTGCACTCAAGAAATTTTTCAAAAAGCATTAGATAAAGCAAAAAGAAGAGTTGAAAGAGAAAAAAAAGCAAAAATTCTTGAGGCTAAAAGATTAGAAAAATTGAGTGTTTCATAATCAATAAACATAATTTAATTTATAGTCTTTAATGGACAATCGCTAACTAAAATGATAACAAACTTAAAATTAACTGGAGGATTTTATTAAAATAGACGTTAAAGATAACAATGTGGAACAAGCTATTAGAGTTTTAAAAAGAAAGCTTCAAAAAGAGGGTTTTTTTAGGATTATTAAAATGAAAAGTAACTATGAAAAACCATCAGAAAAGAAAAAAAGAATAAAGACTGAAAATTTAAAGAGAGTTAAAAAATTACAAAAATTAAGGAATAGATTTTAAAGGAGATGATTGTGCCTAAAGGAAAAGTAAAATGGTTTAATTCAAAAAAGGGTTATGGATTTATTACTGAGGACAAAACTGAAAGGGATATTTTTTTACATATTTCAGCTTTGGAAAAATCAAAGTTAAGAGTTCTTAAGGAAAATCAGAAAATAAGTTTTGATATTAAAGAACAAGAAAATAAAGCCCAAGCTATAAATTTAAAAAAAGGATAAATTTTTCGCGGGGTGGAGCAGTCTGGTAGCTCGTCAGGCTCATAACCTGAAGGTCGTAGGTTCAAATCCTACCCC
>MDTD01065721.1_pt1 | contig 20931 bp, 24 predicted proteins | sample 811221 | NCBI WGS metagenome assembly MDTD01 (sample SAMN05326646, study PRJNA326480) | marine metagenome | isolation source: seawater | place: Pacific Ocean: South West | collected 2011
AAAGAAATGGACTACATTCAACAATACGATTCATATTTTAAAAATGGAAAGGGATATAATATGACATATGGGGGGGAAGGAACATTTGGTTATAAATATACAACAGAACAAAGACAAAAAGCTAGTGAGGCACTGAAAAAACGATTCGAAGACCCTGAGGAAAGAAAGAAACATGGCAAAGCACAGAAAAAACGATTCGAAGACCCCGAAGAAAGACAAAAAGCTAGTAAAGCAGGAAAAAAACTGTGGGAAAATCAAGAGAAAAGACAAAAACAGAGTGAAACTGTGAAAAAACGTAACGAAGACCACCCCGAAGATAGAATAAAAATGTTGAATGGAAAGGGTCAAAATAAACCTTTTGATGTATTCAAAATAGATGGAACATTTATAAAAACATTTACTTATCATTTCGAGGCTCGTGAATATTTACAAAATGTGTTGAGTATTAAAACACATATTGACATACGCGCTGTGTTATATGGGGAACAAAAAACTAGTGCTGGATTTGTATTTAACTATAATCCTTTACAAGATCCAGTTAAAAGACAAAAAATGAGTGAATCACTAAAAAAATGTTATCAAGACAATCCCGAAGCTATAAGAATAATATTGAATAGACTTGAGTGTAAAAACAAACCTTTTGATGTATTCAAAAAAGATGGAACATTTATAAAAACATTTACTTCTCAACTTGAGGCTCGTAAATATTTACGAGAAGAATTGAATATTGATACAACTATTAAAATAGGTGAAGTGCTGAATAGAAAACGAAAAACTAGTGCTGGATTTTTATTTAAATATAAAGAAACAGACTTTTAAATGTTAAAAAGTGTAAAGGTATAATTGATTTATTTTTGACTCCACTTTTTCGAAAAGTGGAAAATTACCGGCAATACGTCTTATGAAAGAATTTAAACTTCGCACAACCATCCTTAATCACATCGTGGTCGTGATTAAGTTTCCCATAACACCTTGCACAAATAAGAACATCTGCCATTGAGTCATGCATACCCTTTGGTGTTTGCTGAAATATATTACCATGTAGCTCAGTCAATGTCGGATATTTAAAATATTTCTCTCCTGACCGACTGGTGGTCTCGATTTTACAGATTTCGACATTCGCTTTCATTGTGCATTGCTCGGGTTTTCCCCGACCATTAATCGTAAAATATTGTGCAATACCGAGTCGAATAGACTCCACCATAATCATCCGCTTATCAAATGAAATATTATGGCCTACAACTCGGTCACAGTCTTGCAACGCGCGGTTAAATCGTTGGAGTGCATCAATCAGTGAAACGCCTTTTCTCTTGGACATGGAGCGTGTAATTCCGTGAATTTGTGTGCTTTTTTTTGTAATGACAACATCATCACTTAATTTAATAATATCATCACTCCAATCTGTAATTGAAATAGTATCTGTATCATATACAATATAACTGAGCTGAATAATGTGTGGCCATTTTGCGGTTTCGCGAATCGATGGATTGCGTTCCGTGGGAAGTCCTGTCGTTTCGGTATCGAAAATTAACACTTTCATCACACTTGTTTATGTAAATAAGTATATAAAGCAAAATTTATATCAATTTTGCTTTATATTTATAGCACTCCAAATAACAGTTTGCACTTATTTTTTTTTAGTGTTGTACTGGCGTTTATTCATTTCTGACAATCGCTCGTCTTCTAAAGTATAAGTTTTGATAGTATAGGTATTTGAGGAGTATGCAGTTTCAGTGTCCATATATTTATAAATATATGATGGTGTTTCCAGAATGCTCCATCTTCCCAGCATAAGTTGGGTTTGTATCGGTTTTGCATGCAATGAAAAAATTTTACTTAGTTTTCCTGGTAGAGTTATCATTATATATATATATATATTATAATATATTATTTATATTGTTTATAATATACGGCATTATACCAATTCAAATGATGGACAATACATATGTGGCTGTTCGTTTTTTTTAACAGCAAATGACATTCCAAAAGATCCGGTGGCAGTTTGCATAGTAGCATGTGTTGTTGCAATATCACTATTACTATTCTCTAGTAATTTTCGTAGACGGCTATGAATTGAAAGCAAATATTCTTTTTTCATCACATGATGCATAATAACAAAATCTAGTTCTTTAATAGTAGAATCGTCTGCATCATTCATTTTTGTCACGCAGTCCAAAATATGCATTGCATCTGCAACAACTCGTTTTTTTTTATCAGTAGTATCAATGGTAACTCGAATAACAGCACACTCATATTCTTCTGGAATAGCATTTTTATACCATGATGAAGACAGAAATTCGCCAGCATTTGAATTTGGTGAAGACATGACAAACGGACTTAATATAGGCACCCAAGTATTTTGGGTTGATTTTACAATAAAGTAATATTTCGTCATGCTGTTTTTTCCGGACATATTACACTTTTATTATCATTTATTTAAGATATTTTATCTATTCAATTTTACTGATATTGTTTGCAAATCCCAAAACTTTTGCGATGATATTTTGTAATACCATGTTCTTTTATACCTGCCATATGCGTTGCCGTTCCGTAGCCTTTGTTTTTAAGAATGCCATATCTTTCGTCTAATATAGGTTCTTCTTCACATAATTGTTTAATATACTCATCACGAGAAACTTTAGCCAAAATAGACGCCGCCGCAATAGATGTATACATATTATCCCCACCAACAAAGGTTGTGTGTGGAATTTGCACAAGACCATATTCACCTTTCATCACTACGTATGGTTTAAAATCACTACCATCTACCAAAAGATGAAATGAGATAGTTTCTTTATCTTGTTCGGTAAATTTACTAAAGCATTCTCGAATAGCCATATGCATGGCAAGGTGAGTTGCTTGTCGAATATTTATTTCATCGATGACGTTTTCATCGACATATCCTACGCCCCAGGCAATCGCATGTTCTTTAATGTATTCTGCCATTTCCGTGATTTTCTTTTCCGAACTAAATCGCTTGCTGTCTTTCATGGAATCATGGTCAAAAATATCATCTTTAGGAAGAACGACAGCTGCACTATACACGCGTCCCAACATCGGACCTCTTCCTACTTCATCCACACCCATTTCAATAGAAGGATCATCACTGAACCATTTTTCTAAGGGAGGAGCTTTACTTTTAGGCATTTTGTGTCGGTATAATTTATATTATATGAAATCAATTTTATTCTACACGCTATAAATTTATTATTTTATGTATTATATATATATATATATATAATGAAGCTTACTAAACTACATTTATTTTTAATTTTATTAGCAGCTTTGCTTGCAGGCACAGCCGGGTTAGTAATTACAGAAGGTCTCACTGATAAAACAGGACGCTCCGACAATAATGCACCCGAAGAAGTGAGGGACGATCCTGAAGTAGATATGCGATTTGATCCATACATGGCTCCAGAAAATACCTCCAAGGAAGGGATTTCACGTGATCAAATTCCCCGGGGAGATGAAGACTTGTATGTATTAAAGTCAGAAATAGTTCCACCTGTTTGCCCTGCTTGCCCAACGGTAACTAGCTGCCCAAAACAAGAACCATGCCGTCCTTGTCCGCCATGTGCGCGCTGTCCAGAGCCGGCATTTGAATGTAAAAAAGTCCCTAATTACAAAACGAATGACGATGATTATCTTCCTCGGCCTGTTTTAGCGGATTTTAGCCAATTTGGTATGTAATGTGTACCTTTAGAAAAGGCACTCCAAACTTTGCACCTTTAGAAAAGGTGCTCCAAACTTGAATATAATAAATATTGTATTAAACTATAATATTTATTATATACTGAATTATTATTCTCTAAAATACATACAGCTTTATTTTCTTGTCCGACGATTCTTTCTATGTCTGCTTTTAGATGATTTAGTTGCACTACGTCGTTTTTTAGATAGACCACGTTTGTAGTTTCTCTTTTTTTTAGTCTTTTTTGATAAACGTTTTTTTGTTTTTCTATATTTTGTTTTTCGAATACTTCTACCACCTATACTCGTGATCAACTTGCCTATCGCTTCAGGATCTCTAGCAGTTAACCCGCGACTCATATCTTCCAGCTCTTGTTCTTTATAGTCCATTAATTCTTGTAAACCATCTGGTTCTAAATTACCAGGCGCAGGCGGAGTTGCAGGTTTTCTTAGATAATTATATAAGTTTCTTATTCCAGCTATGATATTTATTTTATTAATGATCAATAAGGTAATGCCTGTTAATGACCGAGAAGAAAGTGCTCCTTTTACTCCAATTAAAACATCACTCACAGAACTAAATAAATTAGGAACATATTCCTGAATTCTAGCTAAATATTCTATAATTTTATCTGAAATATCTGATGTTAATATATTATCAAGTATAGTAAGCTTCTCTCTATTTGAAATACTAAAATATACAGACCATGATGCATTATGCGCTATTTTCCCCAACGCTTTTTCACGCGCTCCAGGAATATATATTACCAGTAAACCAAGTAATAGTGATAAAAATATACCGATCCGGTGTCTTTCAATAAAACCTAAGTTACTCTCTAGAAATTCCTCCTGTTCTTCTCTTGCCATTTCTTCTGCTGCTGCAGCTGTTGCAACTTCTTCTTCGGCCATTTCTTCTGCTTCCGCAGCTGCTGCCCTTACTTGCTCTTCTTCAGAAGCGCGCATGTACTCTGATAATTTCGCTGATTTATCAGACCCTCTTTCGTATGTTATGCGAGACCCAACCCCAGTAACAGGCGTTTTTGTTCCATCCTTGCCAATTAAAAACACACGCTGTTTGGCAGCAGCAGCAGCAACGGAACCTCTCTCGGGCGTGTCTTCTCCGCGTGCTCTTTCTAGTTGTTTTTGGCGACGTTGGCGAGTTTTAGGCTTATGTCTATGCATTATATACCTTAAACAAATATTTTATTTTTTCTTAATACATTTTTTATCTATCTGCATAGTTTGACATTTTTCATCTTGTGGAACAATTTTAATCACACATTTTGATTTTTTCCCATACAAAGGCTCAGTACATCCTTTTTCTTTTTTCTTAGTTTTCCTAAAATGAAACATTTTGGGCTTTTCTAAAGTGCAACGCGCTCTGAAATGTTCGTATCGTTCTCTCACATCACAATAAGATAATCCTGATTTTTTACCTAACATCTTATTCACGACCTCATGGAGCTTATAGACATAGCGTGAAAATGTTTCACGATTTTTCATATCACACATACGTATAGGATGTGCTTTAAAATTACGCGTAAGATTCTCTCGACAATGTCTGCATGGCAGCACGTTTTGTAAATTTAAAATAAAATTTTTATAATGTGTTTTATCTGCAATAGTTGGTTTTACAGGATAATTAAACGACATGGTGTGCATATAATGCCACATACTAGGACCCCAAACAGTGGTTAACATTCCATCACCGCTCGAATACTCTTTCTTTTTATATACACGTTTTGTTTTATTTACGTTTTTTCTTTTTCTTACGCGTTTTGTATTCTTTACATTAATTTGTTTTCGTGTGTTACTCATATTATATTAGCATTCGAAAATTATAAATACAATATTTTTTAATCTAAATATTGTAATTTAAATTTAAATTTTTGATATGTATTTATTATTCATATAATTCAAACCCACTCGAAAATTCAACAACCTCTTTTTTTATATTCTCTAATTCTGCATTATTTTCCAAAGCTTCACAAAAAGCCTTTAATGGTTTTCCTGTTTCTGTCTGAATTCTAATCGCAAGCTGTATACATTTGTGTAGTAGATTCGCAACTACTATCATATCAGACTCCAACATGCCTCTCGTTGTTAACGAGTTTGTTCCTAATCGTATACCACCTGGAGAGAGCGCAGATTTATCGCCGTATACTGAATTTTTATTAATAGACATGTTGGCTTTTTCGCAAATTTTTTCTATTTTACTGCCAGTGATTTCTTGTTTATGTAAACTAATTAAAATTAAATGATTATCTGTGCCATTTGTGCTTACATGGTAACCATTTTTTATTAGTTCATCTGCCAAAACATTTGCGTTTTTTTTTACTTGCTGAATATATAATTTGAATTCTGGTGTAGCAACTTCTTTCATTTGCGTTGCAATAGCGGCAATTTGGTGTTCATGTGGTCCACCCTGTAGACCAGGAAATACCGATTGATTAACTTGATCTTCAAATTCTTTTTTAAAAAAGATCATACCTGCTCGAGGGCCTCGCAAAGTTTTGTGCGTGGTAGTGGTTACGATATCGCAATAGTCAAAAGGGGTGCTAATTTCTTGCGTAGCCACTAAACCACTAAAATGTGCCATATCACATAATAAATAAGAATTATTCATATCGGCAATCTTTCTAAATCTAGCATAGTCTAAATCTCTTGAATACGCACTATAACCACAAATAAGTAATTTCGGCTTAAATTTTTTTGCTAAATCTTCTAAATTATCATAATCGATATAACCGTCTTCTTTAATAGTATACGGCAGCGATTCAAAATAAATAGAAGTTGCTGATACTTTCTTTTTACTAGTATAAAATCCATGCGTTAAATGACCACCGGAAGGAAGGTCTAAACCCATAATTCTATCATGTGGCTTTAGTAAAGCAGTAAATACCGCAAAATTCGCACTACTACCAGAATACGGTTGCACATTAACGCCCCATGCTTTATTATCTAAACGAAAGACATTTAGGGCTCTAGTAATACATAAATTTTCTATTTCATCAATAACCTCATTACCACCATAATATCTTTTACCCGGTAGTCCTTCTGAATACTTATTGGTTAACACAGAACCTAAACATTCCATGACTGATTTTGATGTGAAATTTTCAGAAGCAATTAGTTCCAACCCTTCTTTCTGACGTATATGTTCTTTTTGGATTAATTTATACAACTCATGATCTGTTTGTTTTAATCCTAAAGAAAGAGAACGTGTTAAAAAAGAACGATGCATATATCTATATATATTTAGGAGGACTCTTTATATAAGTATATTTTGTGATATTTCAAAAATTTTTAAATTTAATGACCCTTTTTAATGGGCACAGAAGTTCGAAAAATATTTAATATCCTATCTCTTTCATCGGGGTGGCGCAACGGTAGTTCCTTTTTTTTAGCGATTAAGATCGCGCGATAGTAATGACTATCACGTGTATAATCTAGTTTTTTTATATCTACAAGCATTCCATTGTGGTCACGAAATATCATATTAACATATATACATAATAATCTCTAAATAATATATATTTATAATATTTAGAATTCGTTAGACATCATTTCAAATAATCCAAATAGAATATATAAATGAGTGTAAAAGATATTTTTACTAACAAACGCTTTTGGCTTATCACTGGTGTTTCTATCGTATTTATTATTATAGCCGTTTACACATATAGAACATACATCGCACCAAATACAAATTATATAGCAAACAAAGAATTTGTTGATGCAGGTCCTCAAGACAATATCGATAGTGCAGATTTATACTTTTTTTACACAGATTGGTGTCCGCATTGCAAAACTGCCAAGCCGGTATGGAATGAATTACAAACGGATATAGGAACTAACAAAATAAATGGAAAGACGATACATTTTATAGCAGTAGATTGTGAAAAAGAACCTGAAACAGCCGAGAAATATAAGGTGGAAGGTTATCCGACTATTAAATTAGTTGTCGGAAACCAAGTCATTGAATATGATGCCAAACCAGAATTTGAAACACTTAAGCAGTTTTTAAATGTTTCTCTATAAATTCTTTTGCAATTGATTCTCCATCACTAATAACTTCTTTGCGACCTTTTTCAGTTGAAAATATATTCCACCATGATTCAAAGCCAGTCTCATTTTTAACGACACATTCAATGGTATTTTCAATATCATTACTTTTAGATTCTGTGTCTTTTAGAATTGCTTGATGCATTTTTCTATACATCTCGAGTCCATACTCCAATACATTTGTATCATTACAAATAGTTCTTGTATTTGTCGTAGTTATTTTTTTTAAAGCAATAATTTCATCATAATTGACAAAATCACTCTTTTGTTTATTGTTATTATTTTTACTATTAATTTTCTTAATATTATCAATGCAATTTTGTAAAGGATAATTATTTAATAAACCACCATCTATAAAACAACTGCCATCTTCACATAGAGGTTTAAACAAAAAAGGAAAGGATGCACTCATATATATTGCTTTGACTAGCGGTAAATCTGGATGTGTTTTATAGGACAAATCAATTGACATAGGAATATCTTTATTTAAGTCACTAGTAAAAATGTGAAACTCAATGTTATTATATTCATAATATTCTTTCAGAGTAATAGTGGGAGATAAATTTTTAGCAGTTAATAAAGGTTCTAAAAGTTTTTGATGTATTTCTAAACCATATATGCCTTTATCTGTGAATGAATTCATCAATATTGTTGGGTCAATCTCAAGAATTTTATTCCAAGGACGTTTAATAAAATAATCATCCAACCACTCCCAGTCATATCCCAGTGTAACTACTGCACCAAAAATAGAACCTACAGAAGATGTATAAATTGTTTCTAAACTAGAAATATCTAAAAATTTTTGTATAACCAAATGCTTGATTACTCCATATGCCACTAATCCAGAAGGACCACCGCCACTAATTACCAGATGTTTTATTGTCATTATAGTAATATAAACGTAGTGCTTTATAACTTTTTTTCTATGATTAATGTAATTATGGATACCATATTTACATTAGGTGATACACCCGAAGGTAATGTAAAAATAAATTTAGATGAGTTATATGAGAGAAAAAAACAACATGATCTCAATACCGTTGCGACATTTAATAGAATATTAAATAGAATTCATACAAAAATTAAAGTAGTATCTAGACAACAAGTAACAACACAGTGTTGTTGGTTTGTTGTTCCTGAAATGATAATTGGTGTTCCTAAATATGATAATATAAATTGCACCGCCTATATAATTGATAAACTACAAGAAAATGGCTTTTTGGTAAAATACACTACGCCTAATTTATTATTTATTTCATGGAAACACTGGATTCCCTCTTATGTTCGTAATGAAATTAAAAAAAAAACAGGCGTGATTATTGACGGGCATGGTAATAAAATAGATAAAACCAACAATAATAGTTCCAAAGATTCTGATATTGATAGCACATCTCCGGAGAATCTGATATTTAATAAAAATACAAATCACAAAATAAGTATTGGCGCTGAGAAAAATAAAGATAAAGATGATTTTAAATCCATAGATACATATATACCGTCCGGTAATCTAATATATAATAAATCATTATTGAGAAATATAGAAGATAAATTAAAAATAGATGATTAAATTTCCAGATGAAATTATTGCCTAAATAGTTTTATTTATGATAAGAATACACTTCTTATGATAAATAAATTAAAAATTTTATTTTACAATTTAAAAATTAAAATTAAAAATTAAAATAGAATTATATTTAACGGCGGCGGGTGCGGCCACCACCGCGGCGACGGCGGGTGCTTTTCGTTTTGCGACAGAAGCTACGCTTCTTGCCAGAAGCATGCTTGCAGCCACGTGTTTTATTGCAAGTGCGAGCGCGCTTGCCAGTGCAATGAGAGGCCTTGCGGCGACGTGCGTAAGATTTGCGTGCAGATGAACGGAGAGCCATTATATAATGACGCTAGAAAAAAAAATTTTCTTATAAAATTCCTAAATATAATATATACTCAAAATAGCAGGTATACTCTAAAATACATCTAGCTTAGAATATAAATCAAAATATTTCCTAAAGCTTTTAAATATTATATAATTATTTTTCTTTTATTTTGTATATTATTGTCTTTGTAAAGGTGCTGCGGCTTCTGGCTGTGCTGCTGGAGCTGGTGCTGCGGCTTCTGGCTGTGCTGCTGGAGCTTGTGCTGCGGCTTCTGGCTGTGCTGCTAGAGCTGGTGCTGTGGCTTCTGGCTGTGCTGCTAGAGCTGGTGCTGTGGCTTCTGGCTGTGCTGCTGGTGCAGATTTGGGCTTTTGTGTTTGAATGTTTGTCTTTTCAGAGAAGATATCTGAGGACATTAAATCATCTAATTTATTCTCAATATCTTGTGTCAGTGAAGAAGTTAAATCAAATTTTTTTTTATCAACAATTGAATCTAAAATCTTTATCCCTTCTTTAAAAGATTTTTCACATGTGATATATAATTTTACAATAATTGCCCGTGTTTCATCTATAAGAATCTTCAGAGAACTCTCTGTCAAATCAGGATGAATAACAACTTCTGTCTTATCCGTCTTCTCATTTTTAGTTCGAGCAAATAATTTTGATAATATTTTCAATAATTTATTACGGGCATCATTTGTTATTTGCATCATAGTTTTAATATTGTTTGCATAATCTACAAATAAATTATCTGTTTTTTTTATGGTATATGATTTTTTATATTTGCCATCAGCCCTACATTCTGGCATGCGTTCAAAATCATCTATGTTTATATCCGAAAATTTTTGTATCGTAGGAACACCATCTTGCATCGGAATCGTTGTTTTACCAGTTAATGTTGTCCAGAAATCATACACATCTTTATTGTATACTTCTTTCGCTCTCTCCGACATTTTAACAAATCCTTGGCGTTGAGCTTTTCCTCCACCAGCAGCTGCTGCAGTATTATCACTATATTTTTTTTCAATAGCCCTATATTTTTGTGCTATATCTTGAGTTAAATCTCCATACCATTTTTGAGCCTTATCAAGATATTTTTCCGGAATCGATTCGGGTGCAGAAGCAGCATCTGCTGGAGCAGGAGCAGCATCTGCTGGAGCAGGAGCAGCATCTGCTGGAGCAGGAGCAGCATCTGCTGAATCAGGAGCAGCTACCACCTCAGGAACACTTATTTTATGGTCTTGATCAATATCATCTGGAAGTGGGTTAATATTTTTGATCGGACCATCTATCCCACCGCGGTCATAATCATAAATATCATAGTATAGTGTTTCCAGTTCAGGTATTCCTGGTAGACTAGTTAAACTCTTACCATTATTGATGTCACAAATTTTAGGATTAATGGTAACAGAATCTTTACCGTCTGTATTTAATTGAGAATATGTGTTTTGGCTCAATAATGCATTTATTCTATTGTCACAAATATTATTAGCTTTGATACTCGTGACAGTGCCTTTAGGAATTTGGTCTTTGTCACGTAAGGAAACCGTTTCTTTTATTTCGACACCATCGCGATTTATTTTATATGTATAAGCTGGATTAATTGTTTTTACGATTGCGGCAAAAAGGTGTGCAATTTGAACATAGAATTTGGCTATACCAATGCATATGCGGCGTTTTTTTACTCTATTGCTGACATCTAAATCATCTAAGTTTGATTTATCGATGAGTATAACCGTATCTTTTGCCGGTATATTTGTTTCTTTTCCATATCGCATTTTTTGTGCCAAATATTTTATTTCTAAATTAGTTAATTTGCTCGCAATTATTTTAGAAGTTAAAACAACTAATTTATCACAATATTTTGAATCGGCGAGATTTTCCATATCGGTAAAATTTTGCGTAAGAATGTAGTTTGTTGCAATAAAATTTATTTCTGATAGTAAACTAGGCTTTTTAGAATCAGATTGTTTTGAAAATTCATTTCCCATTTATTTTAAATATATATAATAAAATTGAATTAAAATAAAATATTACAACTTATAATTACACATATGGCAACAGACAAGAAAACACATAAAAATAGAAAATCCCGCAAGTATCAAAAAGAAAAAATGTGGGCAGCATTTCCGTTAGAGCCAAAACCGAAAATGGAGTGTTTATTCCGCAGCGAAGGGCAGCGTGATACTTGTGACTGCTGTGGAAAACCAGTTGCATGCGACGACGATGGATTTTTAGTTTGCACAAACAGTGCATGTGGAATCATTTATAAAGATGTTATGAATGATGGAGCTGAATGGAGATATTATGGTGCAAATGATAATTGCACAGATGATCCAACGCGCTGCGGAATGCCGATCAATCCATTGCTAAAAGAATCCTCTTTTGGTTGTAAAGTTTTATGTGGCGGCAAACCGTCATATGAAATGCGCAAAATAAAACGCTATACCGAATGGCAAGCCATGCCGTATAAAGAGAAGTCGCAATATGATGAATTTCAAAAAATTACGATTTATGCTAATCAAGCGGGTATTCCTAAACTTATTATTGATGATGCAATGCGATATCACAAAAAAATTTCGGAAGCAAAAACATTTCGTGGTCTTAACCGACATGGCATTATCGCCGCCTCTATTTATATCTCTGCTAGAATTAATAACTTTCCACGAACAGCCAAAGAAATTGCGACAATATTTAGACTTGATAATACGAGTGCTACAAAAGGATGCAAAAATGCTATTGAAATTATTAATAACATGGAGAGAAATATGGAACATACCGACAAAACAACGCTATTTCACACAACACCAGATTCCTTCATTGATCGTTATTGTAGCGGGTTGCACATGAATGCCGAGCTATCTAAACTATGTAAATTTGTTTCCTTTCGCATTCAACAAAATTCACTTATTCCGGAAAATACACCAAACTCTATTGCTGCGGGTATCATTTATTTCATTGCACAGCAATGCAATGTAAGTCTTTCAAAACATGCGGTATATGAGGTGAGTGGCATTAGTGAGGTTACCATTAATAAATGTTATAAAAAACTGGAAGTGTTGAAAGAGCAACTCATTCCCAAAGTTATTCTGGATAAATATAGTTAAATGATTTATAAGGAATAATATTATTACAAGTTTATAATATTATATAAAATATATTTTCTATTTCATTTACGTCGTAATTTTATAGTATCTCTTCTAACAATTCTACTACATATATCTCGCATATTATGTAAACTTTTTTTGTATTCATTTTGGTCTGAGCTATAATTAACTTCGTTATTTATATCATACCGTGGTTGTCCTCCAGCATTTATACAAAAATGTTCTTCTAATTTATATAATTTATTTTGAGAAGCATATACTTCATTAATCCAATCATCACAAAACCAATTAATTATTTCTGGTGGAAAATAATATTTAAAAATATCCATATGTTTTCTAGAAACTAGTGATTGTGTTATGATACGTGGATTATTATTTAATGGACCACACACGCCTATATTAGATGAAGTCTGCAATTTATTTATTCCTGCTTCTATCCATCCTTTGGTTTTGAAAATAATATCATCTCCACATTGAATAAAATAATTACAACCATCATCATATGCTTTTTTAAATAAAACATTCCACATCACTGTAAGATGACCCTTCGGAATATTATCCATATACATGAATTCTATGGATACTCCCGTCATTATGGAACATATTCTCTCGAAATGTTTTTTATTTTCAGGTAAATCGTATACTGGATCATCGCGATCAATACCAATGTAAAACGTATATGTATATTGTTCACTTCTTGTTAATAAAAAACTTGTTAGTGAATATTTATATAAAAAAGTGTCTTTAATTGTTTGCCATGAATGTCCTTTAGATGTTGCCGGTATAAGAACACCTATTTTCATTATATAATATATTCTTTTTTAGTTTTAAATTTATATTCTGTAAATATTTATGCACATATTTCAGAAATGGCGCTACTGGCTTCTTGATCGCAGTCAAGAGTAGTTTTTTCTTCTGGAACACAATCTACTGTGCATAGATGATCATCAACTGAAGACGTTGTTTTGGTATCACATCTATTATTATAAACAGAATAACTGGTTGCAGTATATCTATTCCCCGGTTTTGGGTGTTTACTTCTCCACAATGTTTCTTGATCACAAGATTTATGTTTAATATAATCCGCGTGCGAACGAAATCTGTTTGATGGCATATATAATACTATAATAAATTAATAATAATATTATTTATTATATTATTATTAATGATATTATTATTAATGATATTATTAATTTATAACAGTAAACTATTTCATTATTAAAAAGCACCATCTAAATCAAATGTAGTGTCATCTTTCTCTTTATTTGCTAAAGCATATTCCCCTACACGTTTTTCAAAAAAATTGGTTTTTCCTTCAATCGATATTTGCTCCATAAAATCAAAGGGGCATGTTACATCATAGATTTTGTCATAACCTAACTGGACCATTAAACGGTCCGCCACAAATTCGATATATTGAGTCATTAATTTAGAATTCATTGAAATTAATTTACAGGGCAGCGCTTCACAAATAAATTCACGCTCAATCTCTACTGCTTCTTTTACAATTTCTATAACGCGCTTTTTCGGAACTTTTTTCAAAAGCTTTTTATATAATAATACAGCAAATTCTGTATGCAGCGCTTCATCGCGTGCAATCAATTCATTCGAAAATGTTAATCCCGGCATTTTCCCACGTTTCTTTAACCAGAAGATAGAACAAAAAGCCCCCGAAAAGAAGATGCCTTCTACACAAGCAAATGCTATCAAACGTGTGGCAAAAGTGCTGCGCTTGTCGTTTATCCATTTAATTGCCCAGTCTGCTTTCTTTTTGATACAGGGGAAATTTTCCATGGCTTTAAATAATTTATCTTTTTCAAGACGGTCTTTTACATAGGTATCAATCAGCAAAGAATACACCTCAGAATGTATGTTTTCCATGGCTATTTGAAACCCATAAAAGGCGCGTGCCTCGGAAATTTGCACCTCTGACATAAAACGCGTGCCCAAATTTTCTAACACAATGCCATCCGCACCAGCAAAAAATGCAATAATCATTTTTATAAAATATTTTTCATCGTTTGTGAGCGTTTTCCAGCTGGCCATATCTTTTGAAAAATCTATCTCTTCCGCTCGCCAAAAGCAATCAACCTGTCTTTTATACATTGACCAGATATCATGGTCTTGTATGGGAAACATTACGTATCTATCCGGGTCTTCAGTAAGTAGAGGTTCATTGACAATTTTAGACATCCTAAATAATATATGGTAGAGATTTTATATTTCTTTTAAATAATAATTATAATGTCTAAAATATATAATTAAGTATTGCACGATTAATGGTATGAAAACTTTAAATAATCGCAATAATAATTACTGCGTAATTATGTCAACTAAATATTATGTTATTATATTATATGAATGTTAAAATAAAGATATGTGATAATGAACGATATGATGATACATTATCATCACCAGGATGCTCTGATAGTGCACAGATCCCTGATAGTGCACAGATCCCTGATAGTGCACAGATCCCTGATAGTGCACAGATCCCTGATAGTGCACAGGTATCTGATGGGACAAAGTTAGCTATTTTAGATAGTAAAGAGGCAGAAATGCGTAACATGTTAGAACAAGCACAACACGAAATGGACGAGAATTTTATAAAAGTTAGAGAGAAACAAAAACAAAACAAATTTCTAACAGGTGTAGTAGAAGATTATATCAAGTATTATAAATATATTAAGAAACAAAAAGTGGATCAAGAAAAAGGATTGCGTATCATATCCGAATATATAGATAGTATTTCGCAAGATACTGAAATATCCAAAAGTTTGTTAGAACAAAGTAAGGAAGATCAAAAAGATATTTTAGCAAAAATGACACAAATAAAACGTGAAGTAGATAAAATCACAAAAATGGTCGGCTAATTTTAAAAATATTGTATATATAATATATATACAATATATTATGTCAGTAACTCTGGATAATCTTATACTTGCTGCTGATAATGCTCGTAACCAACTTAACGAACTTAAGGCATCCTATTCTAAGCTTGAAGAAGGAACCGGTCCAATAGGGTCAAAAGCGGCTGAAGTGCTCGCCTTATTAGAAACATTACATACAAAATATGGCGTAAAATCAGCGACATTGTCGGAAAAAATTGCGGCCATAGCTTCTGAGGCTACCTCCGCCGCAAGATTTTCTAACGAGTCAGAAAGCGCACAGGCATTACAACGCGTCCTGGATAAAGCTAACGAGCTGAAAAATTCTATCGATCCGGATACTGGTTCGGAAGGGGATGATGGCACAGGGGCAGAAGCTTCTGTAGCAGCTGCTGCTCCTGTGGTGCGTGCTGCTCCTGCTGTAGTGCAGAGGGAACCAGCAAAACCATCTAAACCTGAGCCAATGGCTCAGCAGCAAGGTCGCGAGGCACCAATTATTTCTCAACAAGGCCAAAGGCGGCAAAACAAACAAGCAATGGCGAATAGAGGTGGCTTTCGCTATTCTGTAAAAAAACATCGACGAACACCGTCACATAAAAAAACACACACAAAAAGAACTTCTAGTAAAAGAAAATTGGCATCATTACGAGGCGGACGTAAAAGAACATCACGCAGAACATCACGCAGAACAGCACGCAGAACAGCACATAAAAAGCGTCGCACATCACATAGAAGACGCAAACATTAAGGAATATTTAGCATAAACAATGGCCATCTAGAACAATAAGGCGGCCACTTTCCATGGGTCTCTCGATATAATATGGCACTCGGCATTTTCCGCATATGTAATACTAGCCGTCTTTCTTGCATGATATGTTTCCAACGTCTTTGAATAATCGAAATCCAGAAGGTTTTAAACACAGCAACCAATTCTCCACCAGGCAATTCATGTGTTTCTACTATTGCAGTATTATTATATTTTTTAGACAAAATATAATGATTATAATTACGTATGAAAGGATGTGTGAGTTCACCATAATAACACTGTGTATACCATAAATTATCTTCATATGTATTAATAATTCCTGGCTCGTCAAAGAACTCATCGGAATCCATTAATTCAATTACTAAAAACTGTCCCATGATATTATTACTACTATTTTCAGTGTTACCGTATTTTAATGGATGATACAAATCACATATAGCAAGTTTAAACATTATTTATATTATAGAATGTATCTTCGTATTATATAAATTTTTAATTCAATTTATAGATTTAAATTTATAGATTTAAATTTATAGATTATTTTTTCTGTCATAATATTATAATGAAGTGGGATCTCAAAGCTTTACTCAAAAATAAAATGGTATTATATGTAGTTTTATTCCTCGCTGTGACAAATTTATTTGGTTATTTAATGACACGTAATTTTGATGCTGTGATTTTAATGCTTGTTGTTGGTATTGTAGCATCAAATTTTAGTAAAAATATGATTATTATTATGGGGGTTTCAGTATTAGCAACTAGTTTTGCTGCTAGTAATGGTCTCATTGGCTCTGTTATTGAAGGTATGGGACATGGTGATGAAGATGAAGAAGCTGTAGTTGATAAAAATAAAAAAAAAAAGAAAGATAAAATGAAAGAAGGACACGCGCGTCTACGTCCGAAAAAAGTAAACCAGAAAAGCGCAGAAGACAGTGAGGAGGAAGAGGATGTTGTTGTTGGGGCGGACGAAACCGAACAAAAAGGGGCTGCTGGCGGAAAGCAAAGTAATATTGATTACGCATCTACTTTAGAGAAAGCATATGATAATTTAGATACTTTATTGAATTCAGATGCGATTAATAAAATGAGCGACGAAACAGAACGTTTAGGACACAAACAACAGCAACTCATGAAAAATATTGATAAATTAGAGCCTATGATGCAAAAGGCTGGTGGCATGTTAGAAAAATTTGATGTCGAGAATATGATGAACAAAATGGAGAAAATGATGGGGGGGTTAGCTAAAGTAAAGGGTGTTTAAATATAAGAACAGTGCAGATAATTTTATAATAATATATTATATATTATTATATATTATTATATATTATTATATATTATTATATATAATGGCTAGACGCTGCCCTCCTGGTGTATTATGTATTGAAAATGTGACGCTTGTTATTATATCTATAATTATTGTAAGTATTTTGATTTACGTAAAAATAAAAACCCCACAGCAAATTGCACATCCCACTGAAAAAATAATTATCGCACAAAGCGAAGCTTCTGGTTATGATGTGAGACCAGGTTTTGGTTATTCTCAACAACAAAATGATGTTTTAATGAATCCATACACACCGCCTTTACGCGACGATCGCGTTGTGATGTCCACCGGACCACCGGCTATTCCCATTAATATTCCGACACAGTCTGTTGACAGCACATATAGACAGGTTGGTATATTAACAAGAGAGAATGGCGAAGAAATGATACTTCCTCTTATGGGGAAACCGTTATTTACCAATCGTGACAAGTGGAATTTCTACACCATGAGTGATAAGAACGCCATGATTAAGCTCCCTGTTTCCAATAAAAATAAAAGTTGCACAAACGAATATGGTTGTGATAATATCTATAATGGTGACACTGTTTATGTCGAGGGTTATAATGACGCTTTTAAGGCCACCATATATGATAATAACGTGATGCGTTACATTCCATTTTTGTAATTATTAAATATACTATTATAAAATAATATACTATGATATATATATATATATATATATATATATCATGAGTATATGCACTAATGAAAAACTAAGACGATTTGGATTAGCGCATTTTACATTTATAAATCAAATTTTTGGTGATGAAGGTGTTAGAGAAGAAATTGTTGAGATATGGAAGGATAACAAACATAAATATCAATTAGTTTACGAAGATGTAGAACAAGATAGTGGTTTTGAAGACGAGTTTCATCATGTTATTTATCTTAAGGATAAAAAAGGTAAATTCTCTAAAAAGAAAAAATGGTGTAGTGTTGATGGATGTGTAGAACCGGGTGAAGAATTCGCCCCTTGTTATCAAGATATAGATACTAATATAAATGATACCTTGTGTCAAACTTACACTTTATTAAAATATTTAGGCTATGAATTACCTTTAGAAACAAGTCCCGAAGCTAGAAAACAATTGCAAATGACTATGATAGATATGTATAGAATGATAATATCTAAAGATAGTGTGAAGGGTAGGAGGTTTCGTGTGGCACTGAATACATTTGTCATTTCATCTTGGAAAGATTGTAGAACCATTCTCAGAGGCCAAAAATGTCCAGAAGACGCCAAACCTTTAGACATGGACACACCAAAACTGTTAAATAATATTAGAAAAGTTTTAGACCAGTGGGAAGCTTATGGCTACCATTATTTTATTGGTGATGGCACATGTCCATCAGAAGATTTAGAACTTGCTGAAGAAGAATCTCTGGAGGTGGCGCCAGCGGCATCGGCTACAGTTCCAGTAGCAACAAGAACTCGACGAAGAGTAGCACCAGTAGCAGCGAGAACGAGGAATAATAAAAGAAGGCTTTTCGAAACAGAGAGATTTGGAGGAAAAAAATTAAAAAAAAATAATAAAAAATCGAAACGCAACACTTCAACTAAACGTAAACGGTCGCCCGGACACAGTTTGTTACCAACACGTAGAAGTAAACGATTGCAGAATAAACAAAAGAAAAAATAAGCAGCATAAAATTATTATAGAAATTTAATCATAAAAATATAATCATATTATATTTTTTTGTTAATAGTGAAAGTAATATACAAATATACAATTTTAACTTAGTATTTAACTATACGCCCCTCGCCAAACAGCGATACCAATATCATCTTTTTGGTCAGCACCCATTTTCTGTTTTTTTGTCTCTATTGTGTATTCCAGCTCTGTTCCTTTATACACGCGAGGATTTGGATATGTATAATCCCATTCTTGTTCCCAGCGGTTTGTCGCAATATCCGCTAATTCCTCGGCACTAGATGTTGCAATGAGCCCTTCGTCATCATCACAAATCATATCCCAAAGTCCATCTGTGGCGACAACAACAGAATATTCTACACCCTCCTTCTTGGGAATAAATTCCTCTTCTGCTATCCCACCGCTACCTCCGTTATGACCAAGTGCATTCGTCATTGCAATATTATCCGGAGAAAGGCTTCCATAACGGTTTATTTTCATGCCTACGTTATAATAATTTGATGGTTCCATGGTAAGTTCTGTTGGGGAAAGAACCAAAATATTAAATGCCTGCGGTTCTGCTACAAAACTTTGCATGCGCGTGGCCTCTTCTTCATGATGCATATTATGTGGCCTCGCGGAAAACACTTCAGTGCTATCCTCGAAAATCTTGATGACAGAATCGCCGCGCCATTTGCAATGAAATCCATCGGGCGCCATAATAACTGTTGACATAGTTGCACCACTCCCGCTTGTATCTCCCAACTCCTTTATCATATCTTCTATATATCCAAAATAATCTTCCATATTCATCACTTCGTCCCAATTTTGTGCACGCAAGGCATCGGTGACCAGGTCTTTCCCATGCCCATCAGCAACCATAATCCACGGCGAACCATCTGTTCGAACTCCTGTGCGCACAATATCTTGTTTAGCACGTCCACAAAGTCTCTCCACGATTTCACTAGATTTTGTCGTGATGTGATTCTCCCTCGGCTCGAAAATAGATTCTTCAGTAGTTTCCATATTGTAGCAGATTTTATAATTACATTAATATAGTATTTCTATTCAATTTTCTATGAAATACTTTATGTTAATAATATTAATATTATTATTGATATTATTATTGATATTATTAATCCTTTAGTTAAAATTACATGCTTATTTCTGTATTCTCTTTCTTGTTTTAGAGCGTTTATTTAAATTTTTCCCACCACCTTTTTTCTTTTCTGCTTCTGCTAGAAGGCGCTCTGCCTCTTTTCCTGCTTGCTTCTTCTTTTCTGCCGCTGCTAGAAGGCGCTCTGCCTGTTGCTCTGCACTTTCTTTTCCTGCTTGCTTCTTCTTTTCTGCTTCTGCTAGAAGGCGCTCAGCCTGTTGCTCTGCACTTTCTTTTCCTGCTTGCTTCTTCTTTTCTGCCGCTGCTAGAAGACGCTCTGCCTCTTTTCCTGCTTGCTTCTTCTTTTCTGCTTCTGCTAGAAGGCGCTCAGCCTGTTGCTCTGCACTATCTTTTCCTGCTTGCTTTTTCTTTTCTGCCGCTGCTAGAAGACGCTCTGCCTCTTTTCCTGCTTGCTTTTTCTTTTCTGCTT
>MDTD01089286.1_pt1 | contig 20929 bp, 18 predicted proteins | sample 811221 | NCBI WGS metagenome assembly MDTD01 (sample SAMN05326646, study PRJNA326480) | marine metagenome | isolation source: seawater | place: Pacific Ocean: South West | collected 2011
CCAATCACCAATCGAGATCCCTTCTCCGCTTTCCAAGTTTGCTCCCTGCCTCGTTCTGACGCTACTCGGAGCCCTCGCGGCCTTCGGACTGGTTTCGCGAGAGGCAGCAGCCGTAGACATTCACCTTCTCGGCTTCCCCGATAGCGACCAAATCACTCTTGAGCTTCGCCCCCTCCTCCTTGGACTGCTGTGCTTCCTGCCTGCAATTGCAGCACTCTGCTACAGCATGGCCGGCGCGCTTGATCGATATCTAGCCCGCCAAATGCTGGGAGCTGTGTGCATTTGCTCCTTCGCCCTCTTGATCATCTACGTTCTTATTGATCTCAACGACAACATCGACAACTTCCAGAAAAGTACGAATGTCGGCTCGTTCCTTCTTCAATATTACCTTGTTATTCTACCACCTACCTTTGTCCTTCTTATACCGTTTGGCCTTCTTCTCGGATTGCTCTACGCACTCGGCAAACTTTCGAGTAACCACGAGATTATCGCCATGCTTCAGACCGGGCGGAGCTTGACGCGCGTCATTATGCCCCTTGGAGTTGTAGGACTATTTTTCAGCTTCTGCTGTCTTCTGTTGAACTATCACTGGGCCCCATGGGGAGAAGGCTATCAGGAGGCCCTCATTGAATTTGCCAAGTCAGGATCCAAAAGCCAGGCACGCAACGTTCTTTATGTCCACCGCGATGCGGAAAGAACTGTTGACCGCTCATGGCTCGTGGGAAGTTTTCCATACAATTATACTCCTGACGACCCAATCCTAGATGTGGTGGTTCGCAGCAAGGACGAAAGTGGCCCATCGTCCGTTCTCTACGCTAAATCAGCAACATGGTCAGCCAGCACCGGGACTTGGGCATTCAAGGATGCTATCCGTCTGGATTTGAGGTCTCGGCTCGATGATGGATCCCTCGCCGAAAAGTTCGAAACCGATCTTCCGAGCCCTTATTTCGTTAACGACTATCCGGAAACCCCGTGGCAGATTGTTGCCCCGGGTTTGGAAAAGAATTATCTGGGAATTCCTGAACTTAAAAGCTGGCTGCTCCAGCACGAGGGAGACGTCTGGGCACCCCGGCGGGCTTACCTGACACAGTGGCACTATCGCTGGGCTCAACCTTGGATCTGTCTCGTGGTTGTTCTGCTCTCTGCTCCCCTCGGTATTGCCTTCACCCGACGGGGCACAGCTGGCGGAGTAGCGATTGCAGCATTCCTCATTGGCGCGATGCTTCTTTGCTCCGAAGCATTCCTCACTCTCGGGGACGCGGGGCAGATCACACCGTTGCTGGCGGCGTGGGGAACCAACCTGATTTTCACAATCATCGCCGTGGTACTTCTATGGCGAAGGCTGCAGGGGCGACCTATCTATCAAGCAATTCTGAGTCGTATCCCCCTTGGAACTGGGAACTGAAATCCAATCGACTTTCCCTTTGCACCTCATGATATTTCCCCTTCAATTTGCGTATTACCCTAGGTTCTGACGCTTGGGTTCATCTCTCTATCTCACCATGTCCAAAGCTGATTCCTGGCACATTAAATCCCGTGCGCATCAATGTTCGATTTCAGAGAAACCCTTCACCGATGGAGAGGTTTTTTTCACAGCCATTTTTCCCGACCCGGAACTTGATGGTTATCTGAGATCAGATTTTTCGCAGGAGGCGTGGGAATCCCGCGAGAAGGCAGCTCCCCTCCCTTTCTCCTTCTGGCGCACCGTCTATCGAACGCCTGAAGTCGAAGCCGAGGTCACGATCGCAGATAAGGATGATCCCGAGTCTCTCCTGAAAATGATGATCGAGCAGGATGAGGCTCACACCGAAAATACCCGCTATATCCTCGCCATCATGCTCGAGCGAAAAAAGATCCTGGTGGAGGCCGACTCACAGAAAACCAGAACGGGGCTTCTCCGCATCTACGAGCACCGTTACTCTGGAGAAGTGTTCATAGTCAAAGACCCTTTGATTCCTCTCAGCGAAATTACGCCTCTCCAGGAAGAGGTCCAAAAGATGCTTTCCCCGGATGAAGAGGCATCTGCTGGCGAGGATACATCTGCCAGCGAAGAGGTGCCTGCCGACGAGGAAGCGCAACATAGTGCTTCATCGATGAAGCCTTAATCGTTATGCAACCCGACTCTTCTCATCCAGACCCGGCAGCGAACACGGCCTCCACACTCGCTCGGGCGATGAGACATGGTCCCGTTGACTACGAACAGGCGGCTTCCCTTGTCCGTTCGCTATGCGAAAAGGCCGCCCGGGCACACGATGAAGGCCTCGCTTATGGCGGACTATCCCCTGTCGCCATCACTATAAATCAGAATCTTGACCTTACCATCACGATTGAACCCCTCGAAGGCCCTCTGAGAGACTTTGATGACGAAGCGACAAGCTATATCGCGCCTGAAGTTCTTGCCGGATACCCCTGCACCCCCAGGAGCGATGTCTACTCCCTCGCACGCATACTTTACCGACTAATTACTGGGGCAACTCCGGAGGGAGACAACCCACCTCCACCCTCAAGCATCTCAAAGACACCCCTCGTTCTGGACACCATCATCAAGATAGCAACCTCTGCCGCACCTAATGATCGCATCGCCTCGGCAGAGAAACTTGCTAACGACCTCCGACAGACGGCACAAACTCATCCCGCCATCAGGGCCCCCGAGGCACCAATTACTCCTATTCGAAAATCTCACGAGATCGCCGCAACCCCGGCTCAACACCCTGAGAAAAGCTACCCGTTGATTCCGTGGGGGATTGTTTCTAAAACCGCTCTCGCGTTTGTCCTGCTCGCACTTGTCGCCACTGTAGCCTCACGATTCACAGGCAAGGAAGCAGCATCTCCTCAAACTCAGGCGTCAGATCAAACCCGGGAACTCGCCAAGCGCCCGGATCCCTTTGCTAGAAACCCAGCCCCCCGCAAATCCGTTACCGGTCGCAGACTGGCACCCCGTCCAAAACCAGCACCTCGCGAACGACTGAAAGACTCTCTGGCTAGATTGAAGATTGCTCTCGCCTCGGGAGACCGGAGCGAATTACCCCCGGAATCCGTCCGGCGAAACGATAGCTCCTACGCTCTTTGGGAGCGAACCATGACCTGGAACGAGGCCAAGGCCTTTGCTGAGGATCATGGAGCCCATCTCGCCATCCTCAAGGAAAGGAAAGACCGCGAATGGGCTAAAGACCGATTTGACTTACGTTACCCGGCATGGCTTGGAGCCGGCAAGGGGGCGAACGACGAATGGTATTGGCTCGATGGTAGTGCTCTGCCTGCCGGGCGCTCTGTGGGAAAAGCGGAAGACTGGCACCTCGCACTGAACGAAAAGGGGATTCTCATGCCTGCAAATTCGGAAAGAAAGTGCGACGTCCTCCTTGAGTGGAGAGACGATGGCGATAATCCCGGCACCGAGAAAAACCAACTTCGAAGAACCAAGATTCTCGCTTTGTCCGGAGGCCGGCCGGGCCTTTTACGGGGAGAAGGGCTTCCAATCGGCACTCGCACATTTGAAGGCTCCCACTTCTATGCTATCCGAACTTCGGCGATCAGCTGGGCAGAGGCTCTCGACTTTGCCGCCTCTCATGGAGCTTACCTCGCCGTTCCCTCCAATAGGCTGGAGCACGAATGGATCTGTTCAAATTTCTGGGATTATCTCGGAACAGGTGAAGGCCTCTGGATTGGAGGATTCCGGAGTGGCCCTGAGCAACCTTGGGGATGGATCAGCGGGGAAGCGTGGCACGGCGCAGGACTCGTCCAAGGAGGCAATCCTCACCCCCTCTTTAACCGCATTCTTTTACAGGGAGGCGGCGAACCCGGAGACGGTAGATGGACCATGGTCGAGGGAAGCCGCCGGAAGGCACCGGGAATGCTTCTCGAATGGACCACTCCGGGAAGCAACACTCGCGCAAAAAATACCCGAACCTTTAATTTAAAAACGTGGCTCTCGGCCATCAACAGAAGAACTGAGCAAGTTGTGGGATCAGATTTAAGTTCCTTCGCTTGGAACAAGCGAAAACTCATCGTGCAGTATGAGCGCGAACTGACCACACACATTCGGGAAGCGAAGTCAGCATACGGGAGAGCGATTCGACAGCCGGGACAAAATCAGGCACACCTGCGCGGAGAAATCGACAAACTTGAAGTGCTTGAGGTCTCTCTCAAGAAGGCTGCCGCCAACGGTGATCTCCTGCCTTCAATCGCCGTAGATCGAGTAGCTTTGCGAACCACACACGAGCAAGCCGTCGCCGCGCTTGAAGCACTCGAGGAAAAATACGATAGGAAGATTAAAGCCCTGCAGAAAGACTACCGAACCGAGCTGGAAACTAGAGCAAGCTCCCTGCTAGAGGAGGGACATCTCGAAAAAGCAAGCGAGCTTCGGAATGTCCTTCGCCCTTTGAAACCAGACCTGAAGGCCTTCCTCCGCCTCCTCTACCCGGAAAATACTGACCGCGCCAAGCTCCCATGGGAACCTCGCGCAGGGCCCCTCGAGGACCCTCAATGAACGTGTAAAATGCTTATTATAAGAATATTATAATCTAATAAGCCCGCCCTCAGGAAACTCGCCCAACATGGAGAATGCGGTCAACGCACCACAGGTATTATTGGCTAATAACCGCTTGCCACCCACGGTCTTTCTTGGTCACACTGCCCAGCGTAATGAGAAAGCTGATCCTGATCGTTTCTGTCCTCGCCTTGTCTGGCAGTGTTTACGCTGACATTCAAGCCCCTCCAGGAGCCCAGTATAATTCCACTCGTAAGTTGGGCCGCGCCCTTGCCAATATCATTTACGGGATCACCGAAATACCGGAGCAGTTTTTCCGTCGTGGCAGTGCTGGGGGTCGCAAGGTTGGTGGCTCCTATGGTATCGTTGATGGCAGCCAGAGAGCGCTTCAGCGTATGGGTTATGGATTCTATGAGTTAATTACCTTTCACAGCCCTACCCACAAGGGAACATTCAAGCCACCCTACCAGAAGTGTGGGACAGACTGGCGTGTGGAAATGAACCCCAGTGACGGGCTTACTGAGTTCCCTCCAGAGCTTGGTTACGAGTCATACTTCGGGCATAGCCGTCGCCAGAACAGGTAGTCAGATCCAAGTCCAGAAGCCTAAACGTTAAGACCCGGCCTTAGCCGGGTCTTTTATTGTAAGAGATTCACCTCGTATCAGACGCCCGAAGCATAATATCCCTGCCCCCAGCTCCTTTCTCGCGAGTTCCTGGAGGAAAATACTGAATCACCAATGCGCTCTCTGATCATCATCAGCGTTCTTCTCACCTCAAGCATGATGGCACCTGCCGCCATGAGGATGTGGCGCAATCTTGACGGAGATCGCAGCTTTCAAGCCGAGTATCTTTCGAGCGACGGAGCCCGCGTCACACTAAAGCGGCGCGATGGCAGAATCATCACCTTGAGCATCCTGAAGCTTCACAATGAGGATCAAGCCTGGGTAAGAAGTAACGTCGCTCCCAAGGACCTCGCAGCAGATGCGCCTCCCCCAAAGGGGGCGGCATTCGATCAACTGGAGTTCGGGGACAATCGCAATACGGTTGAAAAAAAGCTTAAGGCCAGCGCTCTGGTAACATCTGCTGGTGACGGGATTTTCCTCGGTCGAACTGGTCTCAATGGGATCTACAAGACGAAGGCCACCATAGGGGGACTCCACTGCTTTCTCTTTTTCGACTGGCACAAAAGCGGTGGGCTTCGCGAGGTCACTCTTCAAACACAGCCCGTTAGCAAAGGGCAGTATGTCACGTCCCTGCAGGGTAACTGGTCCGAGCTAATTGATCTTTTGAATAAACTGCATGGCCGACCCGTACAAGCCGCGGAATTCCCCCGTGCCAACGAACTTCAGGACGGAGCCATTCTGGGATCTCATCTGTGGTATACGGAAGAAGGACACAGTGTAATCCTTGGAACAGGTCAGGAAGGGGCCGGCTTTAACGTTGTCGTTCGTATTACCTCCGAGCGCATCCGGCCAGTTCCGATCGGCGATCCCTCAGGAAACACCGGACGCAACAATCCGGATAGCCCTCTTCCGAAGCCCTCGGACTTTCGCCCCTGAGCTGGTCGGCATCTTATTTTGCCGCTTCCGCGGTCAAGGACTCAAAGGGCATAATGGCCGGATCGCCGAAGATGCTATACAATAGCGCATTCTGCGGCAATCTACGCCGGTTGGCCGGCTGTTTAACAACGTAGCGACCTGATTGAAATCCACGCAGGTCGATAATTCCGTTGATCAATTGTTGATAGGCCTCTCCCACGGTCGCTCCGCTCAACCATTTCTCCAGCACGGGATAGAGATGAGGAAAGCCGGAACTGAGTCGCATGTGCCCAAAGAACACAGTAGCACCCCGCTCAATGTACTGTGTCGCAAAGGCTGGGCGCGGGGCCACTTTGTAACCACCGGGCGCAGAGGTCATCCGAGGGAAATCCGATTCTGTGGGAGCCGCTGAGAAACATGACCCCGAGAGGATCACGGCGTTACGTGAATCGATTGGAATTCCCTCGATATCCACCGAGCATGACATTCCTGGAATTCCATGCCCGTGCATGATAACCAGCCTCGCTGCGCGTAAAACCTCGGATAGTTCCGGGGCGAATTCTTTTACAAAATCGCCCTTACGACTGAGCCGAATTTTCCAGCTCTTCTCACCCTTGAGTTCCGGAGCTTCCGTAGCCCTAGGGGTATAGACTGCGAGAGTAGGGGTCTCGATCCCATGGCTCGCAAACACTTTGCGCAGGACTCCTGCCTTCTGCAAAGATCGAGTTTCCTCATTGGAAGCGACCTGGCTGATGGCAAAGGGCCGGAGCTCGTTTGCCGTGATCGCACGATAACGTATCGTACGATCAATCAGCGCTGTGAAAATTTCGGGTGACGGCGCTACCAGTATCCCCGGAAAAACGTCAAGATAGGGGTCGTCGTCAAGAGTGGTGAGGAGCTCCCATGCCCCAAGCAGCATGTTCTCCCTGTAAGACTCCTGCCGCGGCGCAAGCGCCACGTATTTGGGCTTCAGCGTTACCAACCTGTTGCGCAGGGAGTGAATGCTCCGCGGTTGATATAGCTTCGCAAGATCTTCTACCTTTATAAGGGTGGCCTTACGATGTTTCACAAGTTTCTCCAAGGATCTCAGGTAATCCTCCTCAGAATGGTCGGTGAGAATGACATAGCCATCACCGATCGGAGCATGCTCCTTGAACTTCAGGATATATGCCGAATTTCTCAAAACCTCGCTCGCGGGCCGAGGCGAACGACGGTCAATTCGCGGAAGCTCTCCCACTTCTGGAATCTTGAACTCCGAAGCTACTGCTCGCTCGCAGCAGATGACGATCATGAGTGCGGTCAGAAATTTCATAAATCTTGTTTTAAGGTTCGTGAAGCGCACGATCGAGAAGTGTTCATGGAAATTCTAACCTCCAGCAAAGCCAGTATTTACTGAGGTGGTGACGGCGGTCTTGTACGCTCGGAGAAAAACCGGGCCATGTAATCTATCGCGCGGGACATGCTCTCTCTCCCGAGCCCATGTCCACTTCCCCTGACCCCATAGAGCAATAATTCGTATCCAGATTTTTCGGGGGAGAAACGGGTCAATCTGATCTTGTCCGTCTGTTTGATTATCACAGGCTTTGCCTTGGAACCGTGATTCTTCGACCACAATCTCATTGTTTCATGGGCTGGATAAAACACTTCGCCGGGAACCTTGGATTCCCCGGCGAAGAGTCCATCTTTTGTCCCACATACCATCAGAATCGAAATCCTTGGACGTTTGATCGGGACCGGAGGACGCTTGATCATTGCTCCACGCATTGGGGCAATGGCAGCGAAAAGATCCGTCTCCATAGCAAGCCGAAAGCAGAAAATAGCCCCACTGGACCCTCCGGTAGCAAAGAGTCTCCGATGATCGATCGACGCGTGTTGACTTAGATAGTCGATTGCCTTCCTCACAAAACCAATATCATCTGCCTGGCTCAAGCGGTGATTCTCAAATCCATTCCATGCCGTGACGCCTCTCCGATTCCGGGGTCCGTTACTGAGCCCCTGCGGGCTGACGCTGATATAGCCATGATCCCGCACCAATGGTTCAAGTTGACGATGGTATCCCTCCATCGGCCCCCCAGCTCCGTGAAAACCGAATACCACCGGATACCGCTTCTCAGGGTCGTAATCGGTCGGCAGGCGGACGAGCATCTCGCGGGGCTCACCATGCACTAATCTCACCCGATTAGTTCCTGGCTTTAAGCGCTCCGCACGTAAATCTTCTGGGCAAGATGAGCACAGAACGAGCAGGCATATCAGCAGTGATTTCATCGCCCTAATCTCACGATCTTTGGACACAACGGCAACAAGCGTTTTGATAGATAGCCCTACTGCTATCGGGATTACGACCCCCTGTAAAGATATCCAGACCGTCCCCCCCAGCAGCTGTAAAACTGCTAGCATGATCGCCACATCTCAAAGGAATGCGCAGAGAACCCTGCTCCAAAACTCGTCAACCAGAGCCGCTGGCCCGAAGTTTTCTTCTTCATTCTTTCATGAAGGGCCATAAGCACACAGGGACTGCTGCAGTTTCCGTAGCTTCTGAGAATGTCTCGGCTTTCGGAAAGATTTCCGCACTCCAGCCGGTCCTCCAGCTGGTCCAGAACATCCCGGCCTCCGGTATGTGCGAGGATACGATCCGGCTCTCCCTGCCTGAGGTCGTAGAGCTCACTAACCGCCTTTCCCGCCAGCTCGGGCACACTGCGGTGAAGTTTATTCCTCAATTTACCATCTGCATTCACAAACCGGATCTTTTCCCTCTCCTGAGGCCAATGCAGTGTCGCAAAAGCCCCTGCTTCGTATTTATGCTCACCGGGGGCGTCAGACCAGATAGCTGCAGCAGCACCATCTCCAAAAAGACAAAGGCTGATCAAGACCCCCGCGTCGTCGTCGAGATAGAACGCGGCTGAGCATATTTCGACCGCAACGGTGGCTACTCGACTTCCAGGGTTCGCCCTTAGAAATCCCTGAGCAGCACGCAGAGCAGGCACCGCCGCCCCACAACCAAGCCCCACGATGTCGCTAAGGTAGGTATCATTGCGCATCCCGCACCGCTCCGCAACATGACTGGAGATTCCCGGGCAGATGTAGCCTGTACACGTACATACGATCAGAGCGTCGATATCGGCCATCCCGAGAGAAGCCTCCCGCACCGCCTGAACGAGAGCCTCCTCCGAAAGACGTGGCGCTTCCCTTTCGAAATTCGCGTTTAGCTCGCCGGCATCACAATCAAAAAGTTTGGTAGGATCCTCGGTCGCAAAGTGTCGTTTTTCGATACCGGAATCTCCCGAGAGCACCTTTGTCAGCAAACTCTGCGAGCGCGGCCGGAGACGCTGGACAGCCGGAGAATTCGAGGTGATTTCCAAGCAATCCTCCTGACTGTAGGAGAAAGCGGGGAAAGCCGTGGTAATGGATTCGAGAAACATGAAAATGGTTATTATCGCAGCGTGCGGGACAGGGCCTTGAAGGGCAGAAGGCCAGAAAGCGTCACTCCGGAAAGGAAAGCTCTCCCGGCATGAGTCAGCAAGAACGGATGCAGAATACGCGCCATCAGGAGGCGTCGCCTGAATCTCTCAGTGAGACCACAACGAACATCTTGCACCACCGTTTCCCAAGACGCTTTACCTTCCGAGTATCTGCAGAGCGGCCCCAATGCAGTCTCAGCCGCTTCAAAGGCCATCGACATTCCATTGCCAGTGAAAGGAGGAATCATACTCTCCGCATCTCCAAGAGCCAGCACACCATCGTTGCCCGGCTGCCCCCCGAACCTCAAGGCACTGACTGCCGTAAATGAACTCGGGTCTGGACCCGACTGACGCAATCGCTCTGAAAGACTCTCCAATCCATTACCATGGAGACAGTTCCACAACATCTCGGGACCCTTACCACCATACTGCCGAAGCCGAAAAAGACCGCATACATTGACCCTGCCCTCTTCAACGGGAGCAAGCCCAACATACCCGCTACGTCCCATATGCATTTCGAGACCTTGAAGATCCTGCAAATTTTCTACATGAACCTTCAACCCCAACCATTTGCTTTTCCGCTCTCCTCTTCGACCCGCCGCCCAGACAACACCCTCCTGCCTCAGCTCCCTTTGACGAGATCCCGTGTGGAGAGTCCCTCCCAGATTCTCAAACATTCCTGCCAGCTTCAAATCCAGCCACCTTCTCGAGACTCCGATTGCGGGCCTTTCCAATCGTCCTGAAAACACCCTGCGATTTCCGATAAACCAGTGCGTCTCCTCACTGAGGATTGTATTCGAAAACAAATCCTCGATCCCTAAATTTGAGAGCGTCTCCTTTCCCACGCCGTTAATAAACTCACCGCAGACCCGGTGACGAGGATATCGACCGGCCTCATGCAGAACCACGGGTATGCCCGCACGACAAAGCGCGACCCCCAGAGAGAGTCCAGCAAGTCCGCCACCTGCAATCGTAATATTTCTCATAAGCGCGTCGCCCTCAACCGGTAGCCACCGCGTAATGTCATTGTTTCCTCTACTTTCCACTCATCGTCGAGACCCAGCATCAGAGGCAACTCCCCTTGCCTGAATCCAGCACGGATGCTCACCATCATATCATGACGGGTCACCGGACTGAGAAATGGCTTCAAGATACACCCTTGTAGGAGAGCCAGCTCGCTGCGAAGAGGCTCAACAAACAAAAGTTGATCTGCGTCCCCGAGCCGTTTGCCCAGTCTCTGCAGATCCTCCGCCTCCAAATGATGAAGAATCAATGATCCAGTTACAGTCCCCCTGAGGGACTCTTCGCCCTGAAGAAAGTCTCCCTGCTGCCAGCGCAGTGATTTACACGAATCAGCAGGCCGAGGAAGCAGGTCATAACCACAGAGACGAAATCCCCGTGTTGCAAGCTTTCCCAGAAGACGTCCGTCTCCTGCTCCCAGTTCATGAACTTCTGTGCCAGGCACCGCTTCAGAGAGACAGGACAGAATCCAGCGGGTATTCCCCATTAGTGCATTGATGAACCTCAAATCCCGCCGACTTCGCAGCGCCCGCTGATCATCGGGAGGCAGCGAGTCGAGGATTTCAGGAAGCACGGCCCGGGTAAGCACTTGGGGAGTCTCCCGATTCAGGGAAGCATTAGCAACTCCCGTGATACGTATGTGGAGGAAGAATGGAATTTGAACCGCTACGGACTATCATTTCAATAATTCCACCCATTCCCCGGAAAGTAGATGGCATCAGCAGAGCCGATAGATTTCTCTCCTCTCCCAACAGGAATCGTTGACCCGCCCACTTTAGCAGACTAACTGAAACGGCTCAGGAGCTCTCGTCCCCGCTGCGTTCTCCACGGCTCCTTCTGCAGGAGGAAATTGGGTAATCTGGGTTGCAGGCGGTATGTCCGATGGAATACCCCGGTTGCAGATCCCGCAACAGGCGGCACGATCCATGACCATTCTGCTTGAACGTCCCGCCCGGCCTGCTCCTCACGGCTGCAGAACTTGAGGAACTCGCGGGATGCACTGTGATGATCAACCATCCTGACTCCTTCCCGCTCAAACGAGTGAAGCACCGCCTCATTGAGCACCAGAAGGGCCCGGTCTTTCCACAACCAGGAACGTTTGTAGTCAAGTCCAAGTCGCTCGGCAATTACCGGCAGCAGATTGTAGCGGCCCTCATCTCCGAGGTTCCGCGAACCTATCTCTGTCCCCATATACCATCCATTGAACGGAGCACAGGGATAGAGTTCTCTTCCCGTAGCAAGCAGCATATCCGACAGCGTGGGGAGGGCATACCATTTCAGTCCGAGCGATTTGAACCACGCATGATCAGGATGCTCCAATCTTACCTCCAAAACTACTCCTGGTGGCAACTCCCGAACTTGCAACTGGTCGCCGCATTGAATGAGGAGAGGCAGCAGGTCGAACGGACCAGGAGCGGAAGGAGGTCTCCACCCAAGTCCGCGAACGAGCTCCGTAAACTCAACGTTCATGGGATCGCCAAGAACCACACCGTCAGGCTGAAGGTAGCCCGCATAGCGAATAAGCTGGTGATTCCATATCCGGATTTCCCTGCCAGGGTCCTCCCAGCGACCAAAGACAGTCTGGGTTGGAACGATTCTACCGCCGTTCGTCGCGCACTCGAGGTGTTTAACGCAGGCCTCGAACACCGAGTCGGGATCCGTTAGCGCCCGGGCGTCAACGACTTGGAGAGATTGCCAGTGCAGGCGCCCAATACAGCGCACTGACTCTCTCCAGGCTTCCCGGGCTCCTTCCTCGATGGATCGCTCGGGATCAGCGCCGTTGCAGAGGAAATCACTGTCAACGAACGCATCCCAGCGACGGGTGTGGTCAATTACACCAGTGCTGGACTTAAAAGGACAGTTTTCACCATGCGCACCAGAGCCTTTCTCCGATCCAACAGGAAGTTCTTCCATATCTGGTGAAGATACCTCTTCGGGACTCATGCGGCCTCTAACTCTCACGGGAACCTCTCTTTTTCAATTCGGAAGAGAGCGCTCCTCACTACTTCCGCAGCGCAATGCAACCCCAGAGCAGATTCAAGCTTCCTCAATAATCATGCCCTGCCGCCGGATGGACTCGAACCTAACTTCGTTACCGGATGCGGATTTTAAAACCGAATTGGTTCTAAATATCCACACGTCAAGATGTACCAAAAGAATCATAGGAAGAGGGATTGGGGGGGACTTCTCAGGGTTCTGAACAACAATATACCTCTACTGCAAATGCCATCAGATGCCAGAACAAGCCCTCAGGTTTTTGGAACTACCGCAGTTACTGGTTGAAAAATTTTGATGATCGCCCCCAACGTGGCATGGCGGCCAAATTCACAAACCCGTTTATGCCTCGGGTGGAATATAATCTTCAGGACGAGAAGGAACTTCCCACTCATCGGGATCTCCATCTTGACCAGAGTATGGATCGAAAGTGTGATCTACAGAACACGAAGCCAATAGTAGCGGCAGTAACAATAGAAATGTTTTCATTAACCATCTAGTTTTAGGAACGCTCCCAAAGTTTCGTAGTGGCGTTTCCCAAAAAGCCTGAAGAAAACGATCGCGGGAATCAAAAATTCTCAGATAACAAAATCCGAACAAAAATAAACTGCCTATGGTGAAATCTCGGAAAAAGTCTAGGTGCGGTGGGAGTCGAACCCACACTGGAGCGATTTTAAGTCGCTTGTCTCTGCCGTTGGACTACGCACCCTTTGACGGCCCAGAGAGAAACCCTTGAGGCTCTAGAAATCAAGCAAAGGACTCTACCTCGACAGGGAAAGCGCGAAGGTTTGTGGCAGGAGATTAAAGCTACTACTGGAGATTCATATGCGTCGGGAGTAGATGACTGGCCCTTGGGCCACTCAAGCAGAGGAAGACAAATCTCTATAAATCTTCTCCAAAAGATTCTTAACAGAAGTGGGATACCACTTGTCTCCACGGGCTGTCTTGACCTTTCGCTTGTCCAAGAACTTAGAGATCAACTTAGAGATCAACTTAGAGATCACTTGCAAAGTAACCTCGCTATGCTTCTTCAAGCTGTCTGCTGCGGCAGTCGATACCACAAAGAGCTTATAAGCTCCTCAGATAGGTCATGCTCTCAACAATACTCTTGAGAGGCGCGGGGCTATGATCCTGCTCGACGTGACAGTGTGAAACTCCCCCTTTGTGAGCAGCAACAATGATGGGCTCCATATCGATCATCCCATTGCCCAGCTCCTTGAACGCCTCCTTGGGCAGCCCGCCAAAACTGGGGACCTTAGTCCCCTTTTTCAGATCCTTGAGATGAAGCTGGGAGACCCGTCCTTTGAGCTTATTAATCAGTTGAACTGGCTCGATATTGCCTACTTTGACCCAGAAAACATCTAGCTCGAACTGCATCTCAGAGCTGAATTCCTTGACGAAGACGTCGAATCCGGAAACGCCATCTTTCTTCGGCTCAAACTCAAAGGCATGGTTGTGATAGGCCAGCTGGACACCCTCCTTCTTCGCCAGTGATGCCGCCTTGTTACAGTTCTCGGCAGTTCGCTTGTAATCGTCGAGAGTTCCACGATCTTTGCCGTGTAGATAAGGGATCACGAGATGGCTGAGACCTACCTTGGTGGCCTTTTCAAGAGTCTTGCGGAAGTCGGTGAACTCCCCGTCAGATGGATTAACCACTGACTCCCAATCAAAGTGCGACGAGTGCAACTGGAGCCCCACCGCTTTGGCCGCTTTGATCATGGGATCACAATTAGGAAAACCATACATCTCTCCTTGGACGTAACCGGCCTCCTTGACCGCCTTGATGGTGCCGAGGGGATCCTTCTTGATCTGATTGCGAAGGGTGTAGAGTTGGATCCCTATCTGCCGGCGAAACTTGTCGTTCTTCTCAAGAGCGAGAAGACTCCGGGTGGGTCCGGCGAAAAGAGCAGTAGCAGTGGCGGTGCGCAGAAAGGAGCGTCGTCTCATGAGTGGATAGGAGCATGAATGGGGGGCCTACGACAAGAAAGTCGTGAGCTTCAATCGGCTGCGGCACTACCAGATATGACCGAGACACCCCGCCCTCACCTCCGAAAGCCCTTAGAACATCCGAGCTTAAACCCCTTTAAATAACGAATTTTCAGGGAGTTCGAATCCAAGATTTCTCCGAAAGATCGTGGTAAGTCCGCAGCGTCTACAATCGCCCGTCAAAGCGACACATTCATGGTCAATTGTCCTGCGGGATGGACTCCGGCTCATCCGGCTTTTCTTCCTCGATGATTTCAAGCGGCTCTACCTCAGGAGCGGGGGCTACTTCCGGCGCGACGAGAGGCCTCACTTCCGGCTCTGGCGCTTCACCGCTGTTCTGTGCCTTACTCTCGATGCCTTCTATGGCCCGCTCAATCAGCAGAATCACGTCCGATCCTTTCTCCGAAGTTTCAAGTGCACTTCGAAGATCGGGCAGACTTAGCTCCGTCCCCACTCGCCGGAGAATGAGCAACGCGGACCTCTGAGCAGCTAAATCAGCATTAGAATGAATCGACGGAGCAATGACTGCCTCCATGTCGCTACCCATGGCAATAACCTCGCCTTCCCAAGTCAGCGGAGCGTTTTCCCAGAGCTCTTTCAAAAGGGGTATCAAACCCGCGGAACGTCGCTCGACGAGAAATTTAATCGTGCTCTTCGGAACGCTTTGCTGACTGGAAATCAGATCTGATACAAGGCGGACCACCGCACGCTCTGCACCGTCTCCAGGAGAGGACCACACCATGATAGCCTTACAGATCGTCGAACGGAAATCCGTATCAGCTCCCGCATCAAGCAACTCCACAAGCCGACCGGAAATTTCATTACGAAACCGTGTTGGCTCCACCATTGAAAGCCGCTGAGCAGCATCCTTCATCCTGTCGACATCGATATGCTCCAGCTCCTTCCGGTTCAGCACAATAAAGGACTCACTAGTTGTATCGTTTAATCGAGCTTCGAGCTCCGAGCTAGCTTCCAGCAGATTTTCCCCCTTCACCTCAATCCTGAGGACCCGGAGGTCCTCATAAACGTCTTCCACATTCGCAAAACGCTCCACGAGACTAACTAACTCGGGCATTTTGATGTCAACTCCTTCAATCACCATTAGCCCTCCCTGTTCCCGGGGGTAAAATGCCGGCCGAGCTGCAGAACCGGTCTTACGCTGAAGATATCTTTGAATCTGATACCGAAAATGCTGCCCCATCTTGGGAGCCCAGAGGGCCCAAACCGATTCCTGTCCGAACGTGTCAATCGCTCTCTGAATCGGATCGTAGGCCATCTGGGAACGGGCTTTTTCCTCAGACATCCTGATCGGCTCTGCATCCAAAAACGTCCTTTCCACAGGAGCTTGGTTTGGAGAAGCGGGCCCCCGGGTCAGGGGATCCCCGGGCGGCATGAAAATACTCAGCACTAATACGGCCACGGCAACTCCAGCCCCACCGAAAACCGCTTGCTTCTGACGACGGAGACTCCCCGTAAATATGAGCAAAAGCCCAACCACGATTACAAATCCACTCAATAGGATTCGCTTTGCAGGTTCCATCTCTCCGAACAACCCCTGCCCCATCCAACCAAAGACTAAAACAACGAGATACACCAAAAGAATGGCCATCCCTGCTACTCCGGCAATAGTCCGACCAGGAGCCGGCGGAATCACATCCGCAGCGCTTGCCGCTTCGCTATACGTAGCGGTGGCAAAATCAACCCGGGGCGCAGACTCAGACTGACTAGGAGCTACCCCGTAGTGCTTGAGCCCCGGTTTCTTGATATCCCCCGGAAAGTAGCGATCGCGCTCTTTGACAATAGAGTTTCTATCGACGATAAATTGCTTTTCGCATGATCCGCATTCAACGGTTCTCCCTTTCAGCTCCTCATTGACTGTGAATTGCCGCTGACAGGCGGGGCATTGGATGCGGAGAGTCATCAGAGAGGTATCTATCGGGCAACACGATGAGGATTGCCCCTAAGAGAGCTCTTTTCAACACATTCCGGGCGAACTTTCGCTTGGGGACTCTCTCCGAAGCGGCACATTGAAGACGGGACCTTGACCCCCCGAGCTGGTAGGCTAGGAAAGGTCAATGCCGCCCGACATCACCGCACTACTGAGTCTGCAGGAACGGGACCTCCGCCTCCAAGAACTCCGCAAGGAACTGAAACGCATTCCAGTGGAGCAGGAACTGGCTGGGAAACGGCTGGCAGAGAACCAGGCTGCCGTAGACGACGCGAAATCCTCGCTGCAGGAGAATGAAGTTGCCATCAAGGGTGTCGAACTTGACATCGGAACTCGCAAAGAATCCATCTCACGGCTTAAAACGCAGCAGTTTGAGACTAAAAAAAACGAGGAATATCAGGCGCTCGGAGTTAAAGTCATCCACTACTCCGAGGAGATCGATGGACTCGAAACCCGCGAGCTGGAACTCATGGAAAAGAGCGATGAGCTGAAAAGTTCATTGACTGAGGCCCAAGCGGCGTATGCCAGAACAAAAGGAGGGGTCGATGAGGAAATAGAGACACTCCAAAAACGAGCGGATCACTTCTCCCGGGAGGCAGAATCTCTCGAAGTGGAGCGGAAACAGCTCCTTGTGGGCATTGAAGAAGACACCATTTCTATCTACGAACGCCTCCTCGAAAAGTTGGGAGCGCCCGTCGTGGTGCCGATCACGCGCGAAAGGCAATGTCTCGGCTGTCACGTCAAGGCAACTCCTGCAACAATGGTACGAGTGCAAGCAGGTAAGGAACTCGTGAATTGCGAGAATTGCGGCAGAATCCTCTATCCTCAGTAAAACTAGGATTAGAGATACAAAAAACGATTGCATCTGGCAGGGGCATCGTGTAGCCCTCCCGCCCCCAGAGAGCTCTGTATAACAGGTTCTCCCCAATTAATCCTCCCTCCACAATACAATCCATGGACGTCATCAGGAAAATCGAGCAGGAGCAACTCAAGGAGGAGGTCTCTGATTTTAACGTTGGAGACACCGTCAAGGTCCACACTCTGGTTCGCGAAGGAGGCAAGGAGAGGGTCCAGATTTTTGCAGGTGTAGTCATCGCCAGGCGTGGAAGTTCGGTCAACTCTGCCTTTACCGTAAGAAAGATTTCCTACGGAGAAGGAGTGGAGAGAGTATTTCAGCTGCACTCTCCCCGAATCTCGAAAGTGGAAGTGACTACCCGCGGTAAGGTCCGCCGGGCTAAGCTTCACTACCTGCGTGACCGGGTCGGCAAGCGGGCTCTTCAAGTAAAGAGTGCAGAGAGGCGATAGCACTTCTCGATCACCGCACCAACGGTCTACGGGGCCCTGTTGCAGCCTTTGCCCCCACAAGGCTTGAATTTCAGGCTCGGACCGGAGATTCTCCGGAACCATGCGGATTCCTGTTCCTGTTGTCATTGGATCAGTCATCGTGTCAGCAGCCCTGTGCTGGTGGCTCCGCACAAGGAACATGGATTTTCTGTCCCCTACTGGGACAATCAAACCACTGCCCGAGTTCATGACTGACCCGGTAAAGCCTCAGGTAGCATCTGGACCAGCACCAGAGGCCGAAATCCCAATCTCTGAACCGCCACCCCCTCCCCCAAAAAGTGACCTCGACCTAGGAGATATCGAAAGCGCTCCCGGACTCGCGGAATATTCTGAGTATGCCTCGAGGGGGGCCGGTTACATGGTAAGTCTTGCTACCGAATTAGAGACCCAGGGCCACTGGGATCGTTCGCTCCTGGCTTGGGAACGGGTGCTCGACTCCTGTCGCCCCTCTCCCCAGGAACGTAAGACGGCCGAGGACGCAATTATGCGGATACGCCCAACCTTGACACACTGGAACATCGACCCGGCCGGCGACATCCCAGTCCTTCTTCAGATGGCAACTCGTAAAACCGCTTCGCAAAACCAAAAGGCAGCCATGCAAGAAGCTGCCGATTTTCTCCGTAAAGACTCGGACTACACCCTGCTGATCGAAGCACGGGTGAGCTGGGCTGCACGCAGGACGACCATTGAGTTACCTGCCACGATCTATTTTTCGAGCTCTTCAAAAGGAGAATCGAAATCTCAAGGACTTGCCCCCGCAAATGACTCTGTGGAGCATCACTTGCTCCTGATCCTGTCGAACGCCTACCAGTTACTCCGACAGGAACTCGCGACCATGAATGGAATTGTCACGCCAGAGAACAGTAGTCACCCGGGTGATCCCAAACTGGATTTCCGACGCCAGATCACCCGCCTTCACTGGTTCCGGTTCGCCGAGTCCCTCAATCAAGATTCAGGCGGGCAGAACTAGATTCGAGTTAAATAAAGACCTCAAATAGGAGCTAAGCGCGCTCCCCGCATCAGAACTCTGCTCACCTATTAGGCAGCTACTGACCAATTATTGGCCTTTTAAAGGTTTAAGGAGAGACACCCCCGTGCCCCTTTGACACCACCACCAAGCGCAGTCATAATCACATTATGCTTAAACCGCTTCTGGCTGTAACCCTTGGCCTCACCGGAGCCTTTGCCTCCGCAGCAGACGGGCCAGACTCCGTCGAGGCCCCACCTGTGAAGGATCTTGGAGATGGCAAATTCAAGATTGGCATTGTTAACTTCGAGCAAAAGTCCCGGGAAATAAGTTTCCCTGCAGAGGTCAACATGAAAGAGGGGGCTCTTGAGTATGCCATCGTACACCAGAACGGAAAAATTCATGAGGCTGTTCTCATTACCAAAGCTCGTCCATTCCATGTGAATATCGCCCTCAAGATTCTCGGTTACGAAGAGTCCAAGGAACTCTTCCCGATCCTCGGTGAAGACTTCCGTCCAACTGGAAAGTTTCCGGACGTTCCGGAGAAAACGCGCAACGCGGCAAGGGCTGAAATTCAGCTTCAATGGAAAGGAAAATCGGGTGACGCCGGTCAAGCGACTCTGAACGAGTGGATCACAAATACAGTGACCCGAAAACCGCTAGCGCCCAAACCTTGGGTCTACGGCGGCTCATACTTTCATGAAAAGTCTTTTCAAGCAGAGGCATCCGGGGACATCGTGGCCCTCTTCACAACCAACTCGTCCCTGTTTAATTGGCCCGGCCGGGATGCCGCTCTGGATGATGTCTGGATCCCCACAACCGCTCGAATACCTGAAGTTGGAACACCTGTCACCGTTACCATAAAACCCTTCGTCAAAAGTAACAGTCCTGCTGAAAAAGCAAAGTAACCCATTCACTTTTTCTCTTCGACACCATGAAACCTACATTCTTCGTAATCTTCATTTTTCCCATCCTCCTGGCGGCTCCGCCGGCTGCAGGACAGCAACAGAGCGAGTATCTATCTCTCCGTCTTGAAATGGAGAGAGCCATCCGAAAAGGCAACGCCTTTCTCGAAAGCCAGCAGGAAAAGGATGGCCTCTGGGGGGAAAAGGAAACGCCCGCACTCACTGCTCTTGTCCTTGCCGCCATGATGCGGGATCCGGGTCTGGACTATACCAAGCCTCACCCAAAGCATATCGACGAAGGCTTTAACTGGCTCGTCGAGCAGCAGAAGGATGATGGCGGGATTTACGTCAAGGGGCTTGCAACCTACAACACGTCATCAGCCATCATGGCACTTCTGGCCCGCGACAGGGAAGAAGATCAGCCGATAATCCTCAAGGCTCGGGAGTTTCTTATTAACCAGCAAACGGATTGGGGCAGCAAGGGCACTGCAGACAATAAATATGATGGCGGAATCGGATACGGTGGAACCTACGCTCACTCCGACATGTCGAACACTTATCTTGCTATCGAGGCCCTCTACCATTCCCGCCAGATTGCCAAGGACAACAAGGTGGGAAAGCAGCCCGAACTCAATTGGGAAGCTGCTCTTAATTTCGTCTCCCGATGTCAGAATAAGGAATCAACTAACGACCAGATCACTGCGGTCTCTAAAGAAGACGAAGGCGGGTTCGTCTACTTCCCCGGTGATAGCAAAGCAGGTGAGAAGAAGCTGCCAGACGGAAGGACCGCACTGCGCTCATATGGATCCATGTCATATGCGGGCCTCCTATCCCTAATTTATGCCGATCTTGATCCAAGCGACGAGCGCGTTAAATCCGTCCTCAGGTGGCTGGGGGACAACTACACCCTTAAGGAAAATCCCGGGCTGGGACAACAGGGGCTGTATTACTACTACCACGCCATGACCAAGAGTTTGGTCGCCGCAGGGATCGACCAACTCGAACGGCCCGATGGGACCAAGGTTGACTGGCGCAAGGAACTTGGCCGACTGCTTGTCAGCAACCAAAGTAAAGACGGTTCCTGGGTAAACGAAAATTCCCGGTGGTGGGAAAACGATGATATTCTCGTTACCTCCTATGTCGTCCTGACTCTCGAGCAACTCTACTATTCCATCCCGGAATAAAGCCTACACACCACGAAAGTGGAGATGGTCGGGGAGACAGGATTCGAACCTGCGACATCTGGCTCCCAAAGCCAGCGCTCTACCAAGCTGAGCTACTC
>MDTD01047733.1_pt1 | contig 20928 bp, 24 predicted proteins | sample 811221 | NCBI WGS metagenome assembly MDTD01 (sample SAMN05326646, study PRJNA326480) | marine metagenome | isolation source: seawater | place: Pacific Ocean: South West | collected 2011
GATGATCCGGGTCTTGAGCATATTGTCGCCGTTACAGGAATTTCACGGTGTTGTTTATGGGCATTACAGCAAGGATGCCAGAGGATGCCGGTATTTTTGTCATCCAAAGGAGGAATTGACCATGAAGCGTTTTCTTGCCGTCCTGGTGCTCACCCTCGCGGGGCTGCCCGCGCTGGCCAGCCACGATGATATCGTCAAGGTCAGGTCGGTCTCGGACGTGGCCAGCACGATGGACCGGCTCGAGGCGGCGGTGACGGGCGCGGGGGCCACGGTGTTCGCGCGCGTCGATCACGCGGCGGGCGCGGTGTCGGTGGACATGGAGCTTGCGCCCGCACGGCTCCTCGTCCTCGGCAATCCCAAGCTCGGCACCCCGGCCATGCAGGACGATCCGCTCGCCGGGCTCTTCCTGCCGCTCCGGGTGCTGGTCTACCGCGACGGGGCGGGTCAGGTCTGGCTTGCCTGTGTGGACCCCAAGGAGATGTTCGACAATCTCTCGATCTCGGACGACGCGGAGTACATCAAGATGATGAGTGGCGCGCTCGGCAAGCTGACGGGTAAAGCGGCAGGACAGTAAGGCGCGGCCACGATATCTGCGTCATTGCCCGGCTCGACCGGGCAATCTCGTCGCAAACCCAGGCTGGCAAGAGATGCCCCGGTCAAGCCGGGGCATGACGGGCGCGGGTCGGCGTCAGTCGCGCAGCGCCGCAAGCGCCTCGGCGAGATCGAGCGCGCCATCATAGAGCGCGCGGCCCGAGATCGCGCCGTCGAGCGGCGCGCCGCAATCCCGAAGCGCGATCAGATCGTCAAGCGAGGACACCCCGCCCGAGGCAATGACCGGGATCGCCACGGCCCGCGCCAGCGCCGCCGTGGCCGCGACATTGGGCCCCTGCATCGCGCCGTCACGCTCGATATCGGTGTAGATGATCGCGGCCACGCCCGCATCCTCGAGCGATTTCGCCAGATCAGTGGCCTCCACATCCGTCTCCTCGGCCCAGCCCCTGGTGGCCACGCGCCCGCCGCGCGCGTCGATCCCCACCGCCACCTGCCCGGGAAAGGCGCGCGCGGCCTCGCGCACGAGGCCTGGGTTCTCCACCGCCACCGTGCCGAGGATCACCCGCGCCAGCCCCTTTTCCAGCCACCGCTCGATGGTGGCCATGTCTCGGATCCCGCCGCCCAGCTGCGCGGGCACGCGGGTCTCGGCGAGGATCGCCTCGACCGGCGCGGCATTGACCGGCTGACCGGCAAAGGCGCCGTTCAGGTCCACCAGATGCAGCCACTCGCAGCCCGCCTCGACAAACGCCCGCGCCTGTGCCGCCGGATCCTCGTTGAAGACGGTGGCGCGCTCCATGTCGCCGCGCAAGAGCCGCACGGCGCGCCCGTCCTTGAGGTCGATCGCGGGGTAGAGGATCATCGGCAAACCTTTCGCAGTGCTCGGCGCGGTTATGCACGCCCGCGCGGGATTTGCAACGCGACCCCACGTCAGACTTGATTTGCCCGCGCGCCGTGCCGGAGGATGCGCGCCAGCAGTCAGGGAGGAGACGGCCATGCGCAAACTCATGATGATGACCGCGATGCTGAGCCTTGCGGCGGGGGCCGCCATGGCCGAGCCGCTTCTGGGCATGTGGCGGACGGCGGGGGACGATAACGGCAATTCCGGCCTTGTGCAGGTGGCCCCCTGCGGTGCCGCGCTCTGCGGCAAGCTGGTGAAGTCGTTCAATTCCGCCGGAGAGGAAATCCCCAGCGACAATATCGGACGCAACATCATCTCCGGGACGGTGCCCACCGGCGATGGCGAATACCGGGGCAAGGTCTACAGCCCGGATCGCGGCAAGACCTACAATTCGCGGCTGCAACTCAACGGCGACAGTCTCAAGGTCAGCGGCTGCGTGCTCGGCATCTGCCGCGACGGCGGCACCTGGCAGCGGGTGAAGTGAGCCCGGCATTTTGACAGGCGGGCCGGGCTCGGGCACAGTCCGGCCATGACCGAAGCCGCCCCGCCCCCGCCCGCCGCCATTCTGGAGACGGCGCTCTATGCCCGCGATCTCGACGCCGCCGAAGGCTTCTATGGCGGGATCATCGGGCTGGAACGGATCACGCGCGTCGGCAATCGCCACGTCTTCTATCGCGCGGGGGCGGGGGTTCTGCTGATCTTCAACCCCGGCGAAACCGTGAAACCGCCCGGCAATCCCGATCTGCCGGTGCCGCCGCACGGCGCGCGGGGACCGGGGCATGTCTGTTTCGCCGTCGAGGGGGCCATGCTCGATCACTGGCGCGCCCGGCTCGCGGCGGCGGGGGTCGAGATCGAGGCCGATTTCCGCTGGCCGAACGGTGCCCGCTCGATCTATGTCCGCGACCCGGCGGGCAATTCCGTGGAACTGGCCGAGCCGCGCCTCTGGGCGCGCTGAGCGGTCAGGGCCGCCAGGACAGGAAATTGGCGATGAGGCGCAGGCCGGTGGCCTGGCTCTTCTCGGGGTGGAACTGCGTGCCGAGGATCGTGTCCCGCCCGACGATGGCCGTGACCTCTCCGCCATAGTCCACATGCGCAAGCCGGTGCGCCGGATCCGCCACCTCGAACTGGTAGGAATGGACGAAATAGGCGTGATCGCCCGTGGCGATCCCGTCCAGCACCGGATGGGCATGGTCGATCACCAGATCGTTCCAGCCCATATGCGGCACCTTGAGCGCCGCATCCGCAGGCCGGATCGCCGCGACCGTCCCGCCGATCCAGTCGAAACCGGGGGTCTCCTCGTATTCCGTCCCGCGCGTCGCCAGCATCTGCATGCCGATGCAGATCCCCAGAAAGGGACGCCCCGCCCCGATCACCGCCTCCCCGATCGCCTCATGGACGCCGCGATGATCGAAAAGCGCCTTGCGGCAGGCCGGAAAGGCCCCGTCGCCCGGAAGCACGATCCTCTCCGCGCGGCGGATCGTCTCGGGATCGGCGGTCACGATCACCGCGCCCGCGCCGGTCTCTTGCGCCATGCGCTGAAACGCCTTCTCGGCCGAGTGCAGGTTGCCGCTCTCGTAATCGACGATGACGGTGGCCATGGATCAGAGGGAACCCTTGGTCGAGGGAATCGCATCCGCCCGGCGCGGATCGGGCTCCGCCGCCTCGCGCAGGGCACGGGCGACCGCCTTGAAGGCGGCCTCGGCGATGTGGTGGCTGTTGATCCCCGCCAGCGCCTCCACATGCAGCGTGATGCCGCCATGGGTGCTCAGGGCCTGGAAGAACTCGCGCACAAGCTCGCAATCGAACGTGCCGATCCTGGCCGTCGGCAACGCCACGTTCCACACGAGGTAAGGCCGCCCCGAAAGATCGAGCGCCGCGCGCACCAGCGCGTCGTCCATCGGCAGGAGGCACGCGCCGTAACGGCGGATGCCGCGCTTGTCGTCCAGCGCGCCGCTCAGCGCCTGGCCAAGCGCGATGCCCACATCCTCGACCGTGTGGTGATCGTCGACATGCAGATCCCCCGCGCAGCGCACCGTCATGTCGATGAGCGAATGGCGCGCAAGCTGGTCGAGCATGTGATCGAAGAATCCGACCCCCGTGCGGTTGTCATGGCGGCCCGAGCCGTCGAGCGCGATCTCAACGCTGATATCGGTCTCTGTGGTCTTGCGGGTGATCTTGGCGCTGCGCATGGGGCCTCCGGCTGTCGATGCGCGGTCTATACGGCACCGCGCGCAGCAAGGGAAGGCCCAGCGCCGGGACGCGCCACACGGCCTGATCCTGCAGAGTTCCGGAAATTGGAGCGGGCGATGAGATTCGAACTCACGACCCTTACCTTGGCAAGGTAATGCTCTACCCCTGAGCTACGCCCGCATCCTTGGGTGAGGCGTCAGATACAAAGCCTCTGGCCGCACCGCAAGAGGAAAATCGCGCACGGCGCAGAGAAAGTTTCCCCGGCGCGGTCGCCCGCCCGAAGTCAGGGCCGCAGCCCGCCAATGCCCTGCGCCTTCATCGATGACTGCATTGCCGGGAAATGGATTGCCGGGATGTGGTGCTGCTGGACAGGATTGAACTGTCGACCTCTCCCTTACCAAGGGAGTGCTCTACCACTGAGCTACAGCAGCATCATGTGGCGGGCTGATTAGACGCTTCTTTGCCCTCACGCAAGGGGTAACTGGACGCTATTTCCCTGCTCCTGTAAGAGGGACGTCATGACCGAGGACCGCCCCGACAAGCGACGCGACAAAGAGGCGCAAAGCCGCGAGCAGCGGCTCAAATCCGCGCTCAGGGCCAACCTCGCGCGGCGCAAGGAACAGGCGCGGGAACGCGGCGCGGACCGGCCGGAGGCCGGAGCGAAAAGCAAGAACGAGGACTAGGGCAGCATGGATTCCATCATCGTCACGGGCAATGGCCCGCTCACCGGGCAGATCCCCATCGCCGGGGCGAAGAACGCCTGTCTCACGCTCATGCCCGCGACACTGCTGAGCGAGGAGCCGCTCACGCTCACCAACGCGCCGCGGCTCTCGGACATCCGCACCATGAGCCTGCTGCTGCAATCGCTCGGCGCGGAGGTGGCGCAGATGCAGGGCGGGCAGGTGCTGGCGCTCTCGTCCCACGCGCTCACCGGCCACAAGGCCGAGTATGACATCGTGCGCAAGATGCGCGCCTCGATCCTCGTTCTCGGGCCGCTGCTGGCGCGCGAGGGGCAGGCCGTCGTCTCGCTGCCCGGCGGCTGCGCCATCGGCGCGCGGCCTGTCGATCTGCACCTCAGGGCGCTCGAGGCGATGGGGGCCGAGCTTGACCTGCGCGACGGTTATGTTCACGCGCGCGCGCCCGGCGGGCTCAGGGGCGGCCGGGTCGAGTTTCCCTTCGTCTCGGTCGGCGCGACCGAGAACGCGCTGATGGCCGCGACGCTTGCCCGCGGCACGACCGTGCTCGCCAACGCGGCGCGCGAGCCGGAGATCGTCGATCTCGCGCAGTGCCTGCGCAAGATGGGCGCGCAGATCGAGGGCGAGGGCACCTCCACCATCACCGTCGAGGGCGTCGACCGGCTCGGCGGGGCGACCCATACGGTCGTGCCCGACCGGATCGAGCTTGGCACCTACATGCTCGCCCCCGCGATCTGCGGCGGCGATGTGGAATGTCTCGGCGGGCGGATCGAGCTTGTCGCCGCCTTCTGCGAACGGCTCGACGCCGCCGGCATCAGCGTTGAGGAGACCGCGGGCGGCCTTCGGGTGGCGCGCCGCAACGGCCGCGTGCGCGCCGTCGATGTGGTGACAGAGCCCTTCCCCGGCTTTCCCACCGACCTTCAGGCGCAGATGATGGCGCTTCTGACCACCGCCGAGGGGGTGTCCGTGCTCGAGGAGCGGATCTTCGAGAACCGGTTCATGCATGCGCCCGAACTCGTGCGCATGGGGGCGCAGATCGACGTGCAGGGCGGCACCGCCACCGTTACCGGGGTCGAGCACCTGCGCGGCGCGCCGGTCATGGCCACCGATCTGCGCGCCAGCGTCTCGCTCATCCTCGCGGGGCTGGCGGCGGAGGGAGAGACCATCGTCAGCCGCGTCTATCACCTTGATCGCGGTTACGAGCGGGTCGAGGAAAAGCTGAGCGCCGTCGGCGCGAAAATCGAGAGGATCAGCGGCCAATGACAGGCGATGCCACCTTCGAGGACGGGCGCAAGGCACCGCTCTATCTCGGCGCGCTCGACCCCGACGATCTTCAGGTGATCTCGGGCCTGGTGCAGGACGCGGTCCTGCCCGTCACCGAGATGCGCTGGCGGGCGGGCGAGCGGCGCTTCGCGCTCCTGCTCAACCGCTTCCGCTGGGAAGACGCGGCGCGCGAGCGCCACGGACCGGAGCGCGTTCAATCGCTGCTGGTGATCGACAACGTGCTCGGCGTGGCCAGCCAGGGGATCGACCGCTCCGACCGTGACACCATCCTGTCGCTGCTCGCCCTCGGCTTCGAGCCCGGCGCGGACGGCACCGGGCGCGTGATCCTGACACTGGCGGGCGATGGCGCGATCCGCCTCGAGGTGGAGGCGCTCGAAATCACGCTCAAGGACGTGACCCGCCCCTACCGCGCCCCCTCGGGCAAGGTGCCGCAGCACGACATCTGAGCGCCTCCGGGGCTTGAGCCCCGCGCGCGCCCCGCCTACCCCGCTTGCCCGAAGGAGCCGCCCATGCCGATCATCCTCGACGCGACCCAGCCCGATTTCGAGACCCGTTTCGCCGCGCTGCTCTCGGCCAAGCGCGAGGACAGCCCCGACGTGGACGACACCGTTGCCGCGATCATCGCCGATGTGCGCGCGCGCGGAGATGCGGCGGTGATCGAGCTGACCGAAAGGTTCGACCGGCTGGCGCTGACCCCTGAAACCCTGCGCTTTTCCCCCGGGGAACTGGCGGCGCTGGTGGCGCAGGTGCCGCAGGCCGAACGCGCGGCACTGGAACTCGCCGCCGCCCGCATCCGCGCCTATCACGAACGGCAACTGCCGGAGAGCGCAAGCTGGACCGAAGAAAGCGGTGCCGTGCTCGGCTGGCGCTGGACGCCCGTGGGCGCGGCCGGGCTTTACGTGCCCGGCGGCCTTGCCTCCTACCCGTCCTCGGTCCTGATGAACGCGATCCCCGCCAAGGTCGCGGGGGTGGAGCGGCTGGCCATCGCAGTGCCCACGCCGGATGGAAAGGCCAATCCGCTGGTTCTGCTGGCCGCGCAGATCGCGGGCGTGGACGAGGTCTATCGCATCGGCGGCGCACAGGCGATTGCCGCGCTCGCCTACGGCACCGAAACCATTGCCCCGGTGGACAAGATCACCGGGCCGGGCAATGCCTATGTGGCGGCGGCCAAGCGGCGCGTTTTCGGCAAGGTCGGCATCGACATGATCGCGGGCCCGTCAGAGATCCTCGTGATCGGTGACAAGGGCCAGAATCCCGACTGGATCGCGCTCGACATGCTGAGCCAGGCCGAGCATGACGAGAGCGCGCAGGCCATTCTCATCACCGATGATGCGGGCCTTGCGCGCGACGTGGCCACCGCCATCGAGGCGCGGCTGGAGACGCTGGAGCGCCGCGCCATCGCTGGGGCAAGCTGGCGCGATTTCGGCGCGATCATCACCGTTCCCGATCTCGCCACCGCCGCCGCCCTCTCCAACCGCATCGCGCCCGAGCATCTGGAGCTGTGCGTGACCGATCCCGACGCCCTCTCCCGGCAGATCACCCATGCCGGCGCGATCTTCCTCGGGGCCTGGACGCCCGAGGCCATCGGCGACTATGTGGGCGGGCCGAACCACGTGCTGCCCACCGCACGCTCGGCGCGGTTCTCCTCGGGCCTGTCGGTGCTCGATTTCCTCAAACGCACCACCCTGGCGAAAATGACGCCGGAGGCCCTGCGCGCCATCGGACCCGCGGCCGAGACGCTGGCCCGCGCCGAGAGCCTCGAGGCGCACGGCCTCTCGGTGCGCGCGCGGCTCGATCAGCTGAACGGGTGAAACCGGCGGCGATCCGCCGCCGATCCCGTTACAAACAGCCCCTTTCGCCGGGCCGGTGCCCTCTCTATAACGGCGCATGGTCCGCGACCGCCCGAGTCGCCGGGCCAATCACGTAACGGGCGGCAAAACGCAGGCGCAAATGTCTATATTCGATAGGATTCCGAGTCTCTTCTCCTCGGACATGGCGATTGACCTCGGCACCGCCAACACGCTCGTCTACGTCAAGGGACGCGGCATCATCCTGAGCGAGCCCTCGGTCGTGGCCTATCACGTCAAGGACGGGGTCAAGAAGGTGCTCGCCGTGGGCGAGGACGCCAAGCTCATGCTCGGCCGCACTCCCGGCAGCATCGAGGCCATTCGCCCCATGCGCGAGGGGGTGATCGCCGATTTCGACACCGCCGAGGCGATGATCAAGCACTTCATCCGCAAGGTGCACAAGCGCTCGACCTTCTCCAAGCCCAAGATCATCGTCTGCGTGCCCCATGGCGCGACCCCGGTGGAAAAGCGCGCGATCCGCCAATCCGTGCTCTCGGCCGGCGCGCGGCGCGCGGGGCTCATCGCCGAACCCATCGCCGCGGCCATCGGCGCGGGCATGCCGATCACCGATCCCACCGGCAACATGGTCGTCGATATCGGCGGCGGCACCACCGAGGTGGCCGTGCTCAGCCTCGGCGACATCGTTTATGCGCGTTCCGTCCGGGTCGGCGGCGACCGGATGGACGAGGCGATCATCAACTACCTGCGCCGCCAGCAGAACCTTCTGGTGGGCGACGCCACGGCCGAACGGATCAAGACCACCATCGGCACCGCGCGCATGCCCGATGACGGGCGCGGCACCTCGATCCGCGTGCGCGGGCGCGACCTTCTGAACGGCGTGCCCAAGGAGACCGAGATCAGCCAGGCCCAGGTGGCCGAGGCGCTGGCCGAACCGGTGCAGCAGATCACCGAGGCGGTGATGACCGCGCTCGAGGCAACGCCGCCCGACCTGGCCGCCGATATCGTCGATCGCGGCGTCATGCTGACCGGCGGCGGCGCGCTTCTGGGCGATCTGGACCTCGCCCTGCGCGAGCAGACCGGGCTGGCCGTCTCGATCGCGGAGGACAGCCTCAACTGCGTGGCGCTCGGCACCGGCAAGGCGCTCGAATTCGAGAGCCGCCTGCGCCACGCGATTGACTACGACAGCTGAGACGCCCACCTTTTGCCTCGAAAGGGAAGCCATTGGCGAGCGACCGGGGACAAGGCGAGGATTACAGCGGCCCGCTCAGGCGTCTGCTTCTGGGCGTTCTCGTGCTGTGCCTTCTGGCCCTCTTCCTCGTCTGGCGCATCGACAGCCCGCGCGTGGAACGCTTCCGCGCCCAGGTGCTGGACCGCATCGTGCCCTCGATGGACTGGGCCATGGCCCCCGTCACCGGCGCGGTCAAGGTGCTGCGCGATTTCCAGTCCTACCAGCGCATGTATCAGCAGAACCAGGACCTGCGCCGCGAATTGCAGCAGATGAAGGCCTGGAAGGAGGCCGCGCTCCAGCTCGAACAGGAGAATGCGCGCCTTCTGGATCTCAACAACGTGCAGCTCGATCCACGGCTGACCTATGTCACCGGCGTGGTGCTGGCCGATAGCGGTTCGCCCTTCCGGCAATCGGTGCTGATCAACGTGGGCGCGCGCGACGGCATCATGGAAGGCTGGGCGGCGATGGACGGGCTCGGCCTTGTCGGGCGGATCTCGGGGCTGGGGCGGAACACCGCCCGCGTGATCCTGCTCACCGACACATCGAGCCGGGTTCCCGTCACGGTGCAGCCCTCCGGCCAGCGCGCGCTTCTCATCGGCGACAATTCGGCCGCGCCGCTCCTGGATTTCGTCGAGGCCGCAGATCAGGTCCGGCCCGGCGACCGGGTGCTGACCTCGGGCGATGGCGGGGTGTTCCCGGCCGGGCTCGTGGTGGGGCAGGTGCTGGCCGATCCGGGCGGACGGCTGCGCGTGCGCATCGCCGCCGATTACGAGCGGCTGGAGTTCCTGCGCGTCCTGCGCAGCTTCGCGCGCGAGCGGATCGAGGAACCCGGCCGCCTCATCTTGCCCCCGGACGCCGCTGCCGAGGTAACGGCGGAGGCCGCCGATGGCTGAGAACGCGACACTGCACCGCTGGCTCATGCGTGCGCTCTACGCGCTGCTCGCGGGGCTGCTCGTCTTTCTGCACCTCCTGCCGCTCGACACGCTGCCGCCGGGCTGGGCCGGGCCGGATCTCTTCCTCGCGCTCACCTTCGCCTGGGCGGTGCGGCGGCCCGATTACGTGCCGCCGCTTCTGGTGGCCGGGCTCGCCCTGATGATGGATCTGCTGTTTCACCGCCCGCCTGGTCTCTGGGCGGCGCTCACCCTCATCGGGACCGAGGCGTTGCGCCGCCGCGCACCCGCCCTGCGCGATCAGACCTTCGCCGCCGACTGGGCTGCCGTGACGGGGGTGCTGGTGGCGATCACCCTGGGCTATCGCCTCGTGCTCACGCTGCTTCTCGTCGATCAGGCCCCGCTCGGCCTGAGCCTGATGCAGCTTCTCTCGACGCTCGTCGCCTATCCGCTGGTGGCGCTTGTCTCGCACCTGCTTCTGGGCGTGCGCAAACCCGCGCCCGGCGCGCTCGCCGCCACGAGGCACGCACCATGAGACGCCCCGCCCGCGATAGCGCCGAAAGCCAGCGCCGCATCACCCGGCGCAGCCTTGTTGTGGGCGGGCTGCAACTCGGGGTGCTCGGTGCGCTTCTGTTCCGGATGCGTCACCTCCAGGTCGAACAGGCCGACGAGTTTCGCCTGCTGGCCGATGAGAACCGCATCAACATCCAGCTTCTCGCGCCCGCGCGCGGGCGCATCTTCGACCGCGAAGGCCGCGTCATCGCCGAGAACGTGCCCGCCTACCGCATCACCGTCACCCGCGAACAGGCGGGAGATGTCGAGGCGGTGCTCGACCGGCTGGCCCGGCTGGTGACGCTCGATCCCGACGATCTCGGCAAGGCCCGGCGCGACCTGCGCGAGCTGCGCGGCGACACGCCGGTCACGGTGGCCGACCGGGTGGAGTGGGAGGCGATCGCCCGCGTCGCCGTCAACGCCCCCGCCCTTCCCGGCGTCACGCCGGAGGTGGGTCTTTCCCGCCGCTATCCGCTGGGAGAGGTCTTTGCCCATGCCATCGGCTATGTCGGCGCGGTGAGCGCGCGCGACATCGAACGGCTCGATGCGCCAGAGGCGCTCCTGCGCCTGCCGCGGTTCCAGATCGGCAAGCTGGGGCTGGAGGCCGAGAAGGAGGCGCTCTTGCGCGGCAGCGCGGGCACCCGCCGGGTCGAGGTCAATGCCGCGGGCCGCGTCATGCGCGAGCTTGACCGGCAGGAGGGCCGCCCGGGCGCCGATCTCCAGGTCACGTTCGACAACGCGCTTCAGTCCTATGCCCATGCCCGCCTCTCGGGAGAAGGCGCAGCGGTGGTCATGCTCGATTGCGACAGCGGCGATATCCTCGTCAGCGCCTCGAGCCCGAGCTACGATCCCAACCTCTTCGTCCACGGCATTTCCTCGGCCGATTACCGCGCGCTACTGGAGGATCCGTTGCGCCCGCTTCCCAACAAGGCGGTGCAGGGCATCTATCCGCCCGGCTCGACCTTCAAGATGGTCACCGCGCTGGCCGCGCTCGATGCCGGGCTGATCGACTTCAACGAAACCGTCTATTGCCCCGGCTTCAAGGAAATCAGCGGCCGCCGCTTTCACTGCTGGAAGCGCGGCGGGCACGGCAATGTCGATCTGCACACCTCGCTGCGCGACAGTTGCGACGTCTATTATTACGAGCTGGCCCTGCGCGCCGGGATCGAGCGGATCTCGGCCATGGCCGAACGGCTCGGTTTCGGCGTGCAGTTCGACCTTCCGATGACCAGCGTCGCGCAGGGGCTTGCGCCGTCGCGCGAGTGGAAACTCGCCAATCGCGGCCAGCCCTGGGTGGTGGGCGACAGCGTGAACGCCGCGATCGGGCAGGGCTTCGTGCTCGCCTCGCCGCTGCAACTGGCGGTGATGACCGCGCGGCTTGCGACCTCGCGTGCCGTGATGCCCCGGCTGATCAAGACCATCGACGGGGTGGAACAGCCCTCGGGCCGGGGCGAGCCGCTCGGCCTCAACGAGAACCACCTGCGCGAGATCCGCCGTGCCATGTTCGCCGTGAGCAACAACAGCCGCGGCACCGCCTGGCGCAGCCGCATTGCCGAAGACAGCCTCAGGCTTGCCGGCAAGACCGGCACCAGCCAGGTACGCAACATCTCGACCTCAGAGCGCGCGACCGGCGTCATCAGCAACCAGAACCTGCCGCGCGAGCAGCGCGACCACGCGCTCTTCGTGAGCTTCGCGCCCCATGACGCGCCGCGCTATGCCGTGGCGGTGGTGGTCGAGCATGGCGGCGGCGGCTCGACGGTCGCCGCGCCGATCGCGCGCGACATCACGCTCCAGGCACTCTATCGAGGCGATCCGCCGCTCGAGGCCTACCCGGCGGCCGACCGTCCGCGCATCCGCACCCAGCAAGAAGAGCTGCGCCGCCTGATGGCGCGCCCCGATCCCGATCCGAGCGACCGCGCATGAGCTATCTCGAATACGCCGTCAAGACCGTCCCCTCCGGCCCGCGCAAGATCCTCTATCTCAACTGGCCGCTGGTCCTGCTGCTGACCGCGGTGGCGGCGGTGGGATTTCTCATGCTCGCCTCGGTCGCGGGCGGCACGCTCTCGACCTGGGCCGAACCTCAGATGAAGCGCTTTGCCCTGGGGCTCGGGGTGATGCTCGCCGTGGCCACGGTGCCGATCTGGTTCTGGCGAAACGTCTCGCTTCTGGCCTATCTGGTCGCGCTCGCGCTCCTCGTCGCGGTGGCGCTTGCGGGGGTCGAGGGCAAGGGCGCGCAGCGCTGGCTCGATCTTGGCGTGATGCGCCTGCAACCCTCCGAACTCATGAAAGTGACGCTGGTCATGGTGCTCGCCGCCTATTACGACTGGCTGCCGGTCTCGCGCATCTCGCGGCCGCTCTGGGTGCTGCTGCCGCTCGGGCTGATCCTGGTGCCGGTCGTGCTGGTGCTGCGCCAGCCCGATCTCGGCACCTCGATCCTGCTGGTCATCGGCGGCGGCGCGATGATGTTCCTCGCGGGCGTTCACTGGGCCTATTTCGCCACCGTTGTCGCGCTTGGCGCGGGCGCGGTCTTTGCCGTCTTCGCCAGCCGCGGCACCGGCTGGCAATTGCTCGAGAACTACCAGTATCGCCGCATCGACACCTTTCTGAACCCCGACAGCGATCCGCTCGGCGCGGGCTATCACATCACCCAGGCCAAGATCGCGCTCGGCTCGGGCGGCTGGACCGGACGCGGCTTCATGCAGGGCACGCAGTCGCGGCTCAACTTCCTGCCCGAGAAACATACCGATTTCATCTTCGTCACGCTGGCCGAGGAATTCGGTTTTGTCGGCGCGGTCTCGCTCCTGGCTCTCTATGCGCTCATCCTGATGTTCTGCATCGTCACCGCGCTCTCCAACCGCGACCGGTTCTCGTCGCTTCTCACGCTCGGCATCGCCGTCACCTTCTTCCTGTTCTTCGCCGTCAACATGGCGATGGTGATGGGGCTCATGCCTGTCGTGGGCGTGCCGCTGCCGCTTGTCAGCTATGGCGGCTCTGCGATGCTGGTGCTGATGCTGGGCTTCGGTCTGGTGCAGAGCGCCCATGTCCACAAACCAAGGTGATCCGATGACCCCGAACATTCTCTTCGCCGCAGGTGAGGCGCAATGGCGCGTCTACGAGGCCCCGCTGCGCCGCGCCCTCGCGCGGGCGGGCGTGGACGCGACCCTTGCCACCGACCTGCCCGCCGAAACGGTCGATTACATCGTCTATGCCCCTGACAGCGCGGTGCAGGACTTCACCCCCTTCACCCGCGCGCGCGCCGTGCTCAACCTCTGGGCCGGGGTGGAGAGCATCGTGACCAACCCGACGCTTCACATCCCCCTTGCGCGGATGGTCGATCACGGGCTGACCCGCGGCATGGTGGAATATGTCACCGGCCATGTGCTGCGCCATCATCTCGGGATGGATGCCCATATCCTGCACCAGGACGGGGTGTGGCGGCCCGAGGCCCCGCCGCTGGCGCGTGACCGGCGGCTGAGCGTGCTCGGCCTCGGCGAACTGGGATCGGTCTGCGCGCAGACGCTCGCCACGCTGGAATTTCCCGTCACCGGCTGGAGCCGCAGCCCCAAGCAGATCGACGGGATCCGGTGCCTGGCGGGCGAGGACGGGCTGCGCCGCGCGTTGCAGGAGGCCGATATACTTGTCCTGCTCCTGCCGCTCACGCCCGAAACGGAAAACCTGCTCGACGCCGCGCGCCTCTCGCTGCTGCCGCGCGGCGCGGTGATCCTGAACCCCGGTCGCGGCCCGCTGATCGACGACGGTGCCCTCATTGCCGCGCTCGACAGCGGCACGCTTGGGCATGCCACGCTCGATGTCTTCCGCGAGGAGCCGCTGCCGCCCGATCACCCGTTCTGGGCGCATCCGCGTGTGACGGTCACGCCCCATATCGCCTCCGAGACGCGCCCCGAGACCGCCGCCGAGGTCATCGCCGAGAACATCCGGCGCGGCGAGGCAGGCACGCCCCTGCTGCATCTCGTGGACCGCGACGCGGGCTATTGAACAGACCGTCCTCGCTCCCACTGCTCTCCGTCATCCTCGGGCTTGACCCGAGGATCTCCCGGTCGTACGCGATCATTGCCAACGTCGGACAGCCCAAGCGTGCCTCCTACCGCAATCGCGGCGGCCGCTCCGGGTCCGATCCCGGTGCCACCGGATCGGCCCGCGCCGCCACCTTCGGCAAATCGAAGCGCAGCCCGCATCCCGCCATCCGCGCCAGCACCGCATCCCCCGGCGCGAAGAAGCCCACGTCAAGCGCCGCCGCCTCCAGCCCGGAAAAGGCCAGAACCTCGGCCACCGCCTGCGCCAGCGCAGCCTCCGCCCCCGGTGCCGGGCCGACAAAGGCCAGAAGGTGTCCCTGCCCGCCATCCTCGTACCGTGCGGCCACAAGCCAGGCGCTCTCGGCGAGCCCCGCAAGGCTTGCCAGCCGCGCATCGAGCGCGCGCAGAAGCGGCTCGGGCAGGCCCCGCGGCGCGGCAATGGCCACCGGCCGCGCGGCGATCTCTTCGGGGGCCTCGGGCAGCATCCCGGCCAGCCAGGCCACCGCCTCGGCGGGCAGCAGGATCGCCGAGGGGGCCACCCCGAGATTGACGCCAAGCCCCAGCCCCTGCCCCGCCAGCAGCGCGGCCAGCGCCCGGCCCGAAACCAGTGCATAGGGCGCGACCCCTTCGGCAAATTCCGCCAGCCGCGCCTCGCCGTCGAAGGCCAGCACGCAGCGCCCTTCCTCCGGCGCGAAGACCGCCGGCTCGATCGCGTCACCCTCTGCCTCGCGCGCCAGCAGCAGGCACAGCTCGCTCGCCGCCAGCACCTCGTAGAAGCGCCGCCGCGCGCCCTCGTCGCCGGGCCCGGCCGTCATTGCCGCATGGGCGCGGTCGAGCGGCGTCTCATCCGCCATCGAGCACCTGCCGCACCCCGGCCCGAAGCGCCGGAAGCACCTCCGCCTCGAACCACGGGTTCTTCTTCAGCCAGGCGGTGTTGCGCCAGGACGGATGCGGCAGGGCGAAGATCCCCGGACCATGATCGCGCCAGTTCCGCACCGTCTCGGTCACGCCCGTCCTGACCCCGAGATGGTAGCGATGCGCATGGCCCCCCACCAGCACCGTCAGCCTGACCGCCGACAGACAGGCCATCACCCGGTCATGCCAGGTTTGGCCGCAGATCGCGGGCGGCGGCAGGTCCGATCCCTTCGCGTCATAGCCCGGAAAGCAGAAGGCCATCGGCACCACCGCCACCCGGTCCAGGTCATAGAACTCGTCCGCGCTCATCCCCAACCAGTCGCGCAGCCTCTCGCCCGACGGATCATCGAAGGGCTTGCCGGATCGGTGCACCCGCAGCCCCGGGGCCTGCCCCGCGATCAGGATCCGCGCGCCGGGCCGGAACCAGACCACCGGGCGCGGCGCGTGCGCCGTGGCCGTTGCGGCAAAGCGCCCGGTGCAGAGCCGGCAGTCCCGGATATCTTCGGCAAGCCCGTGCGACTCAGGCAAGGCGCACACCCGCCGCGCGCATCTGCGCCCCGGCGGCGGCAAGCGAGCCGTCGAGGTCGATGGCGCGGCACAGCTCACGCCGCACGGTGACATCATAGCCCAGCCGCGCGGCATCGAGCGCCGACCAGGCCACGCAGAAATCGAGCGCGAGCCCGACCAGCGTGAGACGGTCCACGCCACGCGCGCGCAGATAGCCGTCAAGCCCCGTGGGCGTGCTGCGATCGTTCTCGAAAAAGGCGGAATAGCTGTCGATCGCCGGGTTCATCCCCTTGCGGATGATCGCGCTGGCCCGGTCGGTTGCCAGATCGGGATGAAACGCCGCGCCCGCGCTGCCCTGCACACAGTGATCCGGCCAGAGCACCTGCGCGCCACAGGTCATCTCCACCGTCTCGAACGGCGCCTTGCCCGGATGCGCCGAGGCAAAGGAGGAATGATCCCCCGGGTGCCAGTCCTGCGTGAGGACGATTTCGTTGAAATCCCGCATCAGGGCGTTGACACCTGTCACGATCTGATCGCCTTGCGGCACCGCCAGCGCGCCGCCGGGGCAGAAATCGTTCTGAACGTCGATCACGAGAAGCGCATGGGTCATGGCCCGCATGGGTAAGCGGCGCGCGCGGTTGCGTCAATCCCGGCCCTTGCCGCCTGGCGGCATGGCGCGTAAATCGGGCGCATGTTCCGCATCGTGGCCCTCTACCGCTTCACCCGTTTCGACGATCCCGCCGCGCTGCGCGCGCCGCTTCTCGCGCGCTGCGAAGAGGCCGGGGTCTGCGGCACGCTCCTGCTGGCAAGGGAGGGGATCAACGGCACGATTGCCGGACCGCATGACGGCATCGCGCGCGTTCTGGACCATATCCGCGCGCTTCCCGGCTGCGCCGATCTCGACTGGAAGGAAAGCAGCAACGCCACCGCCCCCTTCGGCCGCATGAAGGTCCGCCTCAAGCGCGAGATCGTCACCATGGGTGTGCCTGACGTGGACCCGCGTGCGGGCGTCGGCCATTACGTCGCCCCGGCCGAATGGAACGCCCTGATCGAGAGCCCGGACGTGGCGGTGATCGACACGCGCAACGCCTACGAGGTGGCCATCGGCACGTTTCGCGGCGCGGTCGATCCCGGCACCGGGAGTTTCCGAGACTTCCCCGCCTGGTGGGCGGCCAACAAGGCGCGCTTTCACAACAAGCGCGTGGCGATGTTCTGCACGGGCGGGATCCGGTGCGAGAAATCCACGAATTATCTTCTGAGCCAGGGCATCGAGGCGGTCTATCACCTCAAGGGCGGGATCCTGAAATACCTTGAAGAGGTGCCCGAGAGCGAAAGCCTCTGGCAGGGGGCGTGTTTCGTCTTCGACGGGCGGGTTTCGGTCGGGCACGGGCTGCGGCAGGGGCCGCATCTGCTCTGCCATGCCTGCCGCCGCCCGATCCTGCCCGAGGATCGCGCGCGCGCCGAATACGAGGCGGGCGTCGCCTGCCACCACTGCGCGCAAGAGACGAGCGAGGCCGACAAGGCCCGCTTCCGAGAGCGTCAGCGGCAGATGCGCCTTGCCGCCATGCGCGGCGAACGCCACATCCGCTGGATGGCCGAGGGCTGAACCGGTTCAGATCACCTCGAAGACCTTGTCGCGCGCGCTCTGGCCCTGCACCAGCCGCAGCCGCGACTTCGCCAGCCCGAGCGCGCGGGCCAGCAGCGCCTGGACGGCGGCATTGGCCTTGCCGCCCTCGGGGATGGTGGTGACATAGGCGCGCAGCACCGCGCCCTCGGCCACAAGACGGTCGCGCGACGCGCGCGGCGTGACCCGCAGCGCGATCCGGGTTCCCGGACGGGCCAGCGCCGAGAGATCCGGCAGGTCTTCGTGCCTTGACATGGCCGTTCCTCGCCCCGCGCTCAGCCTTCCCGCAGGAAGCGCCCGTTCACCCAGCCTGTGACGATCACGCCGCCGGTGGTCTGCACCCGGCACCAGCGCGTCTGTCCGCGCTGCTCGCAGCCCAGGGTGCGCAGCCGCGTCCCGGCGGCGAACCGCCCGAGGATCTCTGCTGCGCCGAGGGTTGAGCGCGCAGGTTGAGCGTATCGCCCGATGCCAGTCCCGTCACCACATAGAAAATTGGGCCCTGCTGGCCGCCGCCCTGCGGCGGGCGCGGCGCGGCGGGGGGTGCCCGTTCGCGCGGACAGCGTCCGGCCACCCAGCCGGTCACGTCCATCCCGGTGGTCAAGCGGATACGGCACCAGCGCGCACCGCCGCTCATCCGGCAGCCGAGATCGCGCACGACCTCTCCCTCGCGCAGCGTCGCAAGCGCCGGGGAGGTGGCCGCCGGATCGCGCCGCACATTGAGCCTGGCCCCCGCGGGCAGGCCGCGCACCGCCCAGTAATCCGGTGCCCCCTCAAGCCCGTCCCCGGGCGGGCGGGCCGCGCCCGTGACCAGGTAGCGTTCCGAGACGAAGCCGGAGACGCTACCATCCACCGCGTCGATCTGGCACCACCGGGCAGTGCCGTTGCCGAGGCAGAGGCCCGGGCGCACGCGAGCGCCATAGCCCAGCGTGCCGATCACGGGAAGGAGCGCGGTCGGCCTGCTGCGGGCACTGACACGGGCATCGGCGGAGATATTGCCGATGGTCGTCACATCCGGGCCGGTCACGGGTTCTGCCCGCGACGCCGCCTGCGCCAGGGCCGATGACCAGATCCCGAGGCAAAGAACCGCCGTCGCGAGGGCAGGCAATCCGCCTCGGCGAAACACCGAAGCCAGGCTCGTTTCCGTCATGCAAATTCCCCTCAAGCGAAATCCGTCTCCGCGATCATCCTGGCATTTCAGGAGATACCGCCTATCTGGATTTTGCGCGCGTTGAGGGGCGAGGCCGGTTCCCGCCGGCCTGCCGGGCCACAGGGCGGCATTTGCCGCAGACGGCGCGGCCCGGCATCCGGCGTGAGCGCCGCGACTGTTGCTAGGCTGCACTGCCCGCGCCATCCTCGGGACGCAGCAGCGCAATCTCTCCCGCCGCCTCCAGCCTGCGGGCGGCGTTCACAACCTCGGTCTGCGCGGCCTCCGCGTCGCGCGGACGCACCGGCCCGCGCTCGGCCACTTCCTCGCGCAGCGCCTCGGCCATGCGCCGGGGCATGTTGGACAGCAGGAACCCGGCCACCCGGGCCAGATCGTCCTCCCCGGCACCGGCAAGCGCGGTGACAAGAACCGGCTGATCCACCTCCCGCAGCAGGCGCGGCACATCGGCGGGTTTCACCCGGTCAGGCAGATGCACGAAGGTGAAGATCGCCCGCCGCACCAGGGCCGCGAAATCCTGATCTGTCTCTTCGAGCCCCTCGAGCACCGACTCGCGGATCGTCGCCGTGGAATAGTTGAGGATCGCGCCAACCCGCTCGACCGCACCCTCCGCGAAGGCGGTTTGGGGCAGGTCCTGAAGCTGCGCCGCAAGTGCAAGGCCGATTCGGTCCACGGCCTCGGGGCTGACGGCACCGGTCTGCGAAACCGCGTAGGTGATGCGGCGCGCCACCGGCCCGGGCAGCAGGCCGAGAAGCTCTGCGGCGCGGGCAACGTCGAGCTTGGAGAGGATCACCGCGGCAACCTCGGCGCTCTCGCCCTCGATGATCGGCACGAGTTCGTCAAGCTCCGCCCGGCGGACAAGTTCCCACGGGTCGCCGTGCTCGCGCAGGCCGGCCTCCTTGCGCAGGCGCGCGGCGGTCTGCGGGCTGATCCGGCCATCGAGCGCCGAAACCGCCCCGGCCACGCCGCGCGGAAAGGTCAACCCCATCCCCTCGAGCTCCTGCGCGAATTCGGCCACCACCTCGGCCAGGGTGCCGCGATCCACGTAACGCATGGAGCCCATCTGCGTTGTCAGCCGTGCCTGCAATTCGTCCGGCAGATCGGAGAGCGGAACCTCGGCCCCCTCGTTCATCAGGAAGCGCACGATGATCGCCGCCTTCTGCGCGCGGCTCAGATGCGCCGCCGCCCCCTGCCGCGCGCGGGGCTCGATCCGTGCCGGTGCTGCGCCCATGATGCCTCTGCCCTTGGTCCTCAAAGCACCATGGACCGCAATCCCTGAACAAAGCCTTAAACCGGTTCCGGTTTCTTCTTGCCCCCAATATCCCGGGGGGTTTGGGGCGCTGGCCCCCCGATTCTCATCCCGCCTGCTCGGCGAGCCATCGCTCGGCGTCGAGCGCGGCCATGCAGCCCATCCCGGCGCTCGTGACCGCCTGGCGATAGACATGGTCGGTCAGATCCCCTGCCGCAAAAAGCCCCGGCACCGAGGTGCGGGTGCTGCCAGGTTCCACCTTCACATACTCGCCGTGATGCATCTCGACCTTGCCCTTGACCAATTCGCTCGCGGGCGCGTGGCCGATCGCGATGAACACGCCCTTGCAGGGGATCTCGGTGATCTCGCCTGTCCTGACATGTTTCACTCGCACCCCCTCGACCCCCTTGGGAGTGTCGGTGCCGACAACCTCCTCGAGGGTGTGAAACCAAAGCGTCTCGATCTTGGGATGCTTGAACAGCCGGTCCTGAAGGATCTTCTCGGCGCGCAATTCGTCGCGGCGGTGGATCAGCGTCACCTTGGAGGCGAAGTTGGTGAGAAAGAGCGCCTCCTCGACGGCGGTATTTCCGCCGCCCACCACCACGATCTCCTGCCCGCGGTAGAAGAACCCGTCGCAGGTGGCGCAGGCCGAGACGCCGAACCCCTTGAACGCCTCTTCCGAGGGCAGGCCGAGCCATTTGGCACGCGCGCCGGTGGCGAGAATCACGGCATCGGCGGTGTAGGTGGCACCGCTGTCGCCCTTCGCCACGAAGGGGCGGCTTTCGGTGTCCAGCTCGGTGATGATGTCGCCCACGATCTCGCAGCCCATGGCCCGCGCATGGGCCTCCATCCGCACCATCAGGTCGGGGCCCTGCACCTCCGTGTCACCCGGCCAGTTCTCGACCTCGGTCGTGGTGGTCAGCTGCCCGCCCGGCTCGATCCCCTGCACCAGGACGGGCGAGAGCATGGCGCGCGCGGCATAGACCCCGGCGGTATAGCCGGCGGGACCGGAGCCGATGATCAGGCAGCGGGTATGGCGGGTCTCGGACATGGCGGGCCTTTCCTTGGGCGGCGGTTCGGGCCGAGATATAGCGGCGGCGCGGTCCGCATGTAACCCCCGTCGCATACCCGCCTTCCCCGACAGGTCGAAATGATCTTGCGCGAAAGTGAAAGATTATTGCGCATTCGGCGGTGGCTGCTATAACAACCGCGAAATCAAGCCGGGGGATGGCGATGGCGGGCTCCCGTCTCGATCCGATCGACCGCCGAATCCTGGCCGAGTTGCAGGCTGACGGCCGGATGACCAATGTGGAACTCGCGCGCCGCGTCGGCATCTCGGC
>MDTD01118376.1_pt1 | contig 20928 bp, 20 predicted proteins | sample 811221 | NCBI WGS metagenome assembly MDTD01 (sample SAMN05326646, study PRJNA326480) | marine metagenome | isolation source: seawater | place: Pacific Ocean: South West | collected 2011
CGTCTAAATCCCAAACTTTGCAACCTTTTGCTTTACTATAATATGAGGGCCATATGTCAGGGGCAAACATTTCTGGTCGTTTTGATAAAAGTTGTGTACCACCTGGAATTATTTTTTTTGCCCTCTTGTAATAAGAGTTTCCTTTTCCTTTTAACAAATCACTGAAAGAGTACATATTTTAATAACTATCTAATTTTATTGATTTTTTATATCCCGCATTTCTAACTATTCCACTATTTATTTTTAATAATTTAGGCTCTTTTTTAAGCAATTTTAAAATTTCTTTTGTATAAAAATTTTCATTAAAGCTCTTAAATAGCTTATCAAAAATTTTTTTTAAAAATTTATAATCACGTGGCTCATCAATAGTCCATCTATGGTGTGAAAGTTTTTTAAATTTTTTGTATGCTCCTATTTTAAAACTATTTCTATTAGTATTTTCAATATAGGTCCCAACGTGTTCTCTATCAGACTTTAGTTTTGCTTCGATAGATGATTTTTTAAGCGCTTTAAATGTAAAAACTTGACAATCTAGTCCATCTGGAAAATTTCCTCCTAAGCTATAAAAGTCATAATTTTTTTTCTTAAACCTTATTATTACTTCGTCTAAAATTTTTGGATCAATTACAGGACAATCGCCAGTAACTCTTACGATTATATCAGCTTTAAATAAAATTGAGGCTTTATAATACCGATCTAAAACATCATTCAAACTTCCTTGAAAGAAATTAATTTTATTTTTTTTACACCAATTTACAATTGGCAAATCAGCTTTGCTTTTGGAAGTTGCAACAACTATGGTATTTATTTTTTTACACTCTTTTACCCTTCTCACTACATGCTCGATAACGGGATAACCACATAATGGCAAAAGAACTTTACCAGGGAGTCTTTTAGAACTCATTCTAGCTTGTATAATGGCAACAATTTTCATAAATTTTTCCAATTCTGCGGCTCTAAAAGTAACTTTTGATTGGAACTTATATCTGGAAATTTTTTTTTTTTTTTACTTTTGTAGATTTTAATTATTTCTTTGATTTCACTTACATTTTTAAATCCAATGATAATTTTATCAATTTCTGATAAAGATTTAATATAAGAAATACATGCTTCTTTAGAATTTATATCGTGATGAGTGTCTAGCCAATTGTACCAATCTTTAAATAATTTTTTATATCTTAAGAATTTTTTCGGAAGTTTATCTTTAGGAAGTAAAAGTAAACCCTGTAGAAATATAGATCGTGCATGTATTTCTATTCCTTTATATTTTAATTTTTTTAACCACCCACTTTTTTCCATTCTTCTATCAAACAAATTTATTGGAACCTGAATTATATCAATAGGAAGATGTTTTATAATTTCACTCAAATCTTTTGGATTATAAACTGATATACCAAATTTTTTAATTATTCCGGTCTTTTTAAAACTGTTAAATATTTTATTTGTTGCCTCATACTGATATTTTTTTAATTGTTTTGGATTATGTATCAAAACACCATACAAAGATTTCATTTTTAATTTATCTAATGAATTTTTAATTTTTTTTTTTATTGATAGCTCTAAATTTGAAGTTTCTTTACTTGAAATTGATATTTTTGTAATTATTTTAGTTTTATTTAAAACCAGCCTTCCTAAAACTCTTTCACTTTCACCATAATTATTAGCTGTATCAATCGTGTCTATACCGGAACTAAAACCAGTATATATGATTTTTTTTGCAACTTTTTCGCTAACCTTGCCAGAAAAATTAGATATTCCATAATTTAAACCAAACTGAACAGTGCCAATTCCAATTTTCATTACAACAATTTGTTTATCAATTTTATCACAAAAAACTGATCTTTTTTTGTTAGACTTGGATAAATTGGTAAACTTATTGCAGAGTTATAATAACTTTCTGTGTTTGGATAATCTCCTTTTTTAAAACCAAATGACCTAAAAAAAGGATGCATATGTATAGGAATATAATGAACATTAACTCCTATGCCTTTTTTTCTTAGAAAATTAAAAATATTTAATCTAGTATTATTTATTAAATTTAATTTTAATTTAATTACATATAAATGATAAGAAGAATAAACTTTTTTTGGTTGAGCTTGTTTATTCAATTTTAGAAAGTTTAAATATTTATCATACAATCTTGCTTTTTCTTGTCTGGCTTTGACAAATAAATCTATTCTTTTGCATTGCTCAATACCTAATGCAGACTGAATATCATTCATTCTATAATTTAATCCAAGTTTGATTTGCTCGAAATACCATGGATCTTTTGATTTTTTTTTCATAAATTTTCTTAATTTTGTTATTCCATGAGTTCTAAGTAATTTTATTCTCTGATCTATTTTGCTATTATTAGTTAGTGCCATCCCGCCTTCAGCTGTTGTAATGATTTTTACAGGATGAAAACTAAAAACTGTAATATCACTATGTGTGCATGATCCAATTTTTATATATTTTTTTTTCTTTGAATTTTTTAATTTATAATATGCGCCTAATGCATGAGATGCATCTTCAATTATTTTAAATTTATATTTTTTACTGAGAGTAAATATTTTCTCCATATCACATGGCTGTCCAGCAAAATGAACTGGTATTAATACTTTTGGAAGTTTTTTTTCTTTTTTAGCTTTAATAAGTTTTATTTCTAATTGCTTAACACATATGTTAAAAGTTTTGTCATCAATATCCACAAAATCTATTTTTGCTCCACAATAAATTGCACAATTTGCACTTGCTACAAAACTGTTTGAACTAGTCCAAACCCAATCACCTGGACCGACGTTTAATGCCATACAAGCAAGATGAAGAGCGCTAGTAGCGCTATTTACAGCAGACGCATACTTTACATTAGAATATTTCGAAATCATATTTTCAAACTTTTCAACCATTGGTCCCTGGGTAAGCCAAGGTGATCTCATTACTTTAACTACTGCTGAAATATCTTTATTGGTTATTTCCTGTTTACTATAGGGTATCATTATTTTATTTCGATTTTTTCGATATTTTTTTTTACCCATTTTCTAAGTTGATCAATTTTCATCCATTTTTTATTATTATTTGAAGTATATGAAAATCCCTCAGACACTAATTTACCTTTTTTGATTCTTTTTTTATCAAGATTCCAATTGTTAATGGCTGGCAAAATTTTGTAATAATCTTTGTACTCATATGTGTAATATGAGTCATCAAAACCTATCATTTCCTCGTGTAATTTTTCTCCAGGTCTAATACCTATATATTCTAATTTTAATTTTGGATTTATTGATTTTGCTATGTCGGTTACTTTCATCGATGGAATTTTTTTTACGTAAATTTCACCTCCTACCATATCTTTGAAAGCATGTAGAACTAAATCAATACCTTGCTCTAATGTAATCATAAAGCGAGTCATTCTCTTATCAGTAATTGTAAAAGTATTTCCATCTTTCATCTCATAAAAAAAGGGAATAACAGAGCCTCTTGATCCCATTACATTGCCATATCTGACTACTGAAAAAATTGTATCGTGACCTGATGCATATGATGCGTTGCTTGCTACAAAAAGTTTGTCAGAGGCTAATTTCGTGGCGCCATATAAATTTATTGGACTACTTGCTTTATCGGTTGATAGTGCAACCACCCGCTTTACACCTTGATCAATGCTAGCATCTATAAGGTTCATTGCACCATTTATGTTTGTTTTTATACACTCAAAAGGATTATATTCAGCTGTTGGTACTATTTTGGTTGCTGCGGCATGTACAACAAAATCTACACCATCTAGAGCCCTGTATAGTCTATCCTTATCTCTTACATCACCAATAAAAAACATAAGTCTTTTTTCATTCTTATATTTTTTTGCCATTTCCCATTGTTTCATTTCATCTCTTGAGAGTACAATTAACCTTCGAGGTTTAAATTTTTTTAAAAAAATTTTTATGAAGGCTTGTCCAAATGAACCTGTGCCACCAGTTATTAATATTGAAGAATTTTTAAACATTTCAATTTATATAATTAATTTAGAGAGGAAACCATAGATTTGAATGAAGTATTTTTATTCAACAAGTCATTAAAAGTTCCTACGTCCTTTATTGATCCATTTTCTAAAAAATATATTTGATCACAGTTATTAAGAGTTTCTATATTATGAGTAATTAAAATTACAGTTAATTTGTCTCTCAATTCATAAATTGATTTCATTAGATTATTTTCCGTAAGTTTATCTAAAGCATTTGTTGCTTCGTCCATAATCAGTATATCAGGATTATTATATAACGCTCTAGAAATTCCTAATCGTTGTCTTTGTCCTCCTGATAATTTTGAACCATTTTCTCCTATATTTGTTTTATATCCTTGGGGTAAATCATTAATTATAAAGTCATGAATTTGTGCGATTTTTGCTGACTCAATTATTGACAAATTATCAATTTTTTCTTTATTTGTTCCAAACGCAATGTTTGCTTCTACACTTTCATCTACCAGGTAAACTTTCTGAGGTACATAACCGATGGAATTTTGCCATGACATGATATTGTGATTTTCAACTTTTTCACCATCGATTTCTAGAAAACCTTTTTCGGGTTTTAATAATCCCATAATTATATCTATCGCCGTTGTTTTTCCACTTCCCGTGACTCCAGTCAAGCCTACAATAGTATTTGCTTTAATGTTTAAAGAAAAATTTTTTAAAGTTGGTTTTTTTAAACTCTCATAACTAAACTCAATATTTCTCAAAACAATACTTTTCCTAACTTTAATTTTAATTTTTTTAGTATCTAAATTTATAGAACTTCTATCAAAATTTTTTAAATCGTTATAAAGGTTATCGATTGATGGACCAGAAAATCTTAATTGTGAATAACCTCTATAAATCATTTGCAGAGAAGGAAGCAACCTATATCCAGCAACTGCATAAAGAGTAATCAAAGGTACTGAATCTATAAAATCTCTCTTTACTGAAATAAGAAATAAAAGCACTAATATCATTCCTCCAAAAGCAAGGCCTTCAAAAATAAATCTTGGTATTTGTGCAATTACTTCTGCATTAGTTTGATTTTGAGCATATTTTTTTGCAGGTAATGAAAATTTCTCAATACATACGTCTTCTAAATTTCTAGACTTTATTTCTTTAACAGCGTTGAAAGCTTCCATGACAGAGGTAAATCTGTATTTGTTAGATGTTAATCTTAAATTTCCAAACTTACTTAATCTTGATCCCATTATAATATAAACAAAAACATAAAATGATATTGATACAATTCCGACTAATGCTGAAGTTATAGGATCAATTAAAATTAATAAAATTAAAATTGCAAACGATATTGCTAAATTTGATATTATCACCAAGCAAGGCATCAAACCATTCAAAATTATAGTTTGCACCTCAGATAAAATATTTTTTCCAAGATCTGCACTATTTTTATTTAAATGCCATGAATATGGCTTGAACAAATAATTCTCAATTAATTTTTTTGAAAAATTAAACTCTTGCGTCATAGCAAATTTAATCTGAAAGTATGTAGTGAAAGATTTAAAAATCAGTGAAACAATTAATAAAATAAAAGTTAGAACTCCCAAAAATATTGAAAACGATCTTAAGGTCTTAAGTCCAGAAAGTTCATATAAATGATTTAAATATACATTGTTGATAGTTATAGTTGGATCTACTAATACCGACATGAATGGCATTATCGATGCAATGCCAATAATATCTAATAAAGCCATTATTATGATCATGACCAATAGAATAATTAAATTTTTTTTTTCAGATCTATTAAAAATGCTAAATAATTTTAAAATTTTTGACATTTATTTATAATATTTTTTAAACCATTTAATGAATTTTTTAATACCCTCTTCAATATTTGTTGTAGGTTGGAAATTAAATTCTTTATTTATTTGAGATATATCAGCAAAGGTTTCTACAACATCTCCTGGTTGAAGGGGTAGAAACTCTTTTATTGCTTTTTTTCCTAATTCATTCTCTAAAATATGTATAAAATCCAACAGTTTTACTGAACGGTTATTTCCTAAATTATATATTTTCCAAGGAGCTAAACTGGAACTTGGATCAGGATTATTACTAGACCAATTTAAATTTGTTTTTGCAGGTGCTTTAATTACCTTAGCAACACCAATAACTATATCATCAATATATGTAAAATCTCTTTTATGATCTCCATTATTATAGATTTGTATTTTTTCACCTTTTACAATTGAATGTGTAAATTTTTGTAATGCCATATCTGGTCTGTCCCAGGGACCATAAACTGTAAAAAATCTTAACCCAGTTGTTGGTAAATTATATAAATGACTATAAGTATGAGCCATTAGTTCATTACTTTTTTTTGTGGCAGCATATAAACTTAATGGGTGATCAATATTTTGGTTTGTTGAAAATGGTTTTTTGGTATTTGCCCCATAAACACTGGAGGAACTTGCATAAATTAAATGCTCTACTTCGTTAAATCTGCATGCTTCAAGAATATTACAAAAACCCACTATATTGCTATCAATATAAGTATCCGGATTTTTTAGAGAATATCTGACGCCCGCTTGCGCTGCTAAGTTAACAACATATTTAGGTTTATGTTTTTTAAAAACTTCAAATAGCTTTGATTTATTAGAAATATCTATTTTATAGTGAATGTAGAGTTCATTGTCTATATGTCTTTTTAAACGCGCTTCTTTAAGATTGATATCATAATAATCATTATGATTATCTATCCCAACTATTTCATTTCCATCTTCTAAGAGTTTTAAAGTAAGTGCTGAACCAATAAAACCCGCTGAACCTGTAACTAAAATTTTCATTTATTTTTTTGCTAATCCAAAAAGTCCTTTTGATTTTCCTTTTAAAAAACTAGGAATGTATTTTTTTTCATTAGTAAATGGTAGTAAGTATCTCGCTTTGAAATATTTAAAGTTTCCATAATACCACCACTTTTTTTTACATCTTAAATTTGGTGTAATAATAATATCTTTAAATTCATAAATTTTAAGAAGATTTTCTAAAGCCTTTGGAGTGTATGGTCTTTGATGGGTAGGATCATCATAAAATATATCTTTGCAATATGTCCAATTTGGAGTTTCTAAATATATGAAACCATTAATTTTAAGAACACGTAGGATTTCTGACATAAATTTTGAAGGATCTCTTAGATGCTCAAGCACTGAGAGACACATGACAATATCGAATTTATCATTTTCTAAATTAAATTTATCTTTTTCAAAATCTAAATCATGTATATCTAAACTAAAATATTTACATTTTCTTTTTAAAATTTCATTCTTGAGAAATTTATCACCAGCACCTAAATCTAAGATATTTAATCCTTCACAAAAATTGAAGTCATAAAAATACTTTAACAATAAAGATATGGTTTCCATTTCTCTTTGAGCCATATAATCCCTTGAGTTATTTTGATCTAGTTGGAAATTTCTATCTCTAAAATATTTATGTTTTATGGACATTAATATATTTTAATTATTTTTGATTTTAATTTTAAATTTTTTATTGTTTCTAGTATTTCCTTAGTTGAAATAGAAGAAATTAAAATGGTGTAATTTTTATGTTTAAATTTCTGTTTGAATTCCTCAGGGGAAATAATTTTTTTTTTGTATAATTTATAATTATATTTCGTTTTATCTATATCTATAAAAAATTTGATTTTTTTAATGATATTTCTATTTATTTTTGAAAACAAAAGTGATGAATGTATACCTGCGCCCCAAACAATAAATATATTATTTATATTTCTAATTTTTGTCACAATTTTTTTAAAAGTATTAATTTCTTTTTTTATCAATTGTTTTGAAAAATAATTATTTTTTTTAAAATCAGATTTTAATTTAAAGGTTTTATTCATATTGTTTGATACAATAGTTCTTTGAATTGGATAATCGTCTAAATGATAATCTTTTTGAATTTTTTTTTCAAATTTAAATCCTGAAATGGAAATAATATTTTCTAATGCAGTTTTGGAAAAATAGTTAAGGTGCTCGAAAGTAAAATAATTAATAGGTAGATATTTTTGATTTGAAAATAATGGTACTTCTATAAGGAGTTTACCATCCGTTTTCATTATCTCTTTAATTTTTTTTAAAAAATTCACCGGATCTTCAATGTGTTCTAAAACATGCGTTAATATTACAAAATCAAATTTAGTTTGAATTTTTTTATAAACATTTTCAAAGAAATTATTTATTGTCTTTATTTTCATAGAGTTTGCAAATTTTGATGAAAAAGAGGAAGGTTCAATGCCTAATGTATTCTTGCTAATTTTTTTAAACTGGCTGAGTGTGTATCCTTGAGAACTTCCAATTTGAAGTATTTTGCTATTTTGATTTATAAATTTCCTACTTGTTTCTACTTGGTCCCTTACACCCAATATAATTTTTTTTGAAACTCTAAATTTTTTTTTTATTCTTGAAGAGTAGGTATAATTGTTTTTATAAAAATCATTTATTTTTTTTTGTGGTGGTGAAGGGTTTTGAAAAATAAATCCGCATGATTTACATATTACTATAGAAAATATAACATTCCCAATTTTTGCAATATTTATTGTTTTTTTTAATAAACCTCGAAGCTTTGTGGAATTGCAAATTTTGCATTGATTTTGCATTCGAATACTTTTAATGAATATTTAAACAAACTCAACATGAAAACTAATTTTTTTGTATTAGGCGGTGGTCTTGATACCAAACTAATTTTGAAGGAATTTTCAAAATTTGGAAAGATTATTCTCTTGGACAGAAATAAAAAATGTCCAGCAAAAAAATATTCAAATTTTTTTCACAATGTTGATCTCAAACATGAAAAAAAAATATTAAAAATATTTTATAATTATAAAAATATTAAAAAAAATTTAGTTGTATTTACTTACAACAGTGAACCTTTTGTTTTAAAAGTTTTTAATAAAATAACGAAACATAAATTTGATTTAGAATTACTTTTAAATAAAAAAAAAACATACAAAAGAATTAATAAAGATATTCTAATACCAAAAATAGTTGATCAAATTCAAAAAGGAGTTAAATATATTAGAAAACCTTTTTTCGAAAGTAACAACTCTAAAGATGTTTCAATAATATCTGCCTACAAAAAGAAAAATAAAAATTTTATTTTTCAAGAATTTATAGAAGGTCAAGAGTATAATGCGTCTATAATTGTTCAAAACAACATCGTAACAATCTACAATATTGTTAAAAAATTTAGAAAAATAAACTCAAACAAAATAAGTCAAAGAGGTGTAGAAATTGACAAAAACTACGACAAAAATGTTCTAAAAACTGCAAATATTTTGCAAAAGATATTCAGATTTAACAATTGTTTTTTTAATTTTGATTATATCATCAACAATAAAAAAATTTATCTTATAGATGTAGGATATAACCTTGACAAGCATATAATTTCTTTTTTCAAAATTAATGAGAAAAATTTTTTTAATTTATTTTATAGAATTCTGACTAATAAAAAATTTAAAATTGTTAAGAAGAAATTTAAAATAAAAAAAATTGAATTTAAACAATATAAACCATACTTAAATAAGTGAAAAAAAAAAAATTTATAGTTTTCGTAGGTGGCGGTGTTCAGGAAGTAAATATTTTGAAATATTTAAAAAGAAAGTATAAAATTATTCTTCTAGATAGAAATAAAGAGTGTGCCTGCAAAAAGTATTCAGATCTTTTTATTAATGTTAGTGCAACAAACTTATACAGTATCAAAAAAAACATTAGTAAAATTTTAAAAAAAAGACCTCTAATAGCACTGACTTTTTCTGAACTTGAAATGGCGACAACAGTAATAAACAATGCAATTTTTCTCGAAAATAGAATTGGCCTAAAAAAAGTATTTAATTTTAAGAACAAATTAATGTCTAAAAAAAATTTTAACATGTATAAAGTTAGAACTCCTGAATTTATTTATTCAAAAAAAATAAGTGAAATTAATAAATTTTGTAAAAAATATAATTATAGATGTTTTACAAAGCCGATAATTGGTTTTGGTGGAATAGGAGCTAAAAAACTCTTAGGAAAGCAAAATATCAAAAAATTTTTTGATGGAAATAAAAAAAAATGCTTAGTTGAAAAGTTTATTAATGGTCGGATGATTGATGTTAATGGATTTTTTGATCTTAATGGGGACTTTCATTGCTTAGGAATATTTGAGAGAAATTTTGATAAAAACTTTCCTTCAGAGGTTTTCGCTGTATATCCTGCAAATATAAGTCCAAAGTTATATAATGAGGCCTCAAAAATCACAGAACTTAGTTTAAGATCTTTAGGTATTAACTTTGGACCTGTCAAATCAGATTTAATACTTAACAAAGGTAAATTTTTTGTTTTAGAGGTTGCAAACAGACTACATGGTCCAAAAAGTTTTGAATTATATTCTTTGAGTAATGGTTCAAATCATCTTGATATTATTCTAAATAGTATTTCAAATAACAAATTAATTAATACCAAGCCAACTAATAAAGTTGCATGTTTTAATATTAGGCCCAAACGAAAAAATATGAAAAAAATAACTTTAAAAAATAAAAATTTCTTTACTAAGTATTATAATAAGTTTGAATTTAAAGAAAACTACCTTAATAATACAGATATAATTGGCAGTATATTTATTGCAGGATCAAATTTAAAAGAAATCAAAAATAAAATGATCAAATATAAAAATTATATATATTAAAATGAAACAAAAGCTTTGTTTAATTACTGGAGGCTCAAAAGGTATTGGTAAAGAAATTGTTATAAATTTATCAAAAAAAGGTTATCTGGTAGCCTTCACATATAATAAAAATAAAAATTCTTCGTTACAATTGGAAAAAAATTATCACAATGTAAAAGGTTTTAAAATAAACATGAAAGATAAAAAAAAACTCAAAAAATTAATTAATAATATTGAAAATTTTTATTCAAAAAAAATTGATATACTAATTAATAATGCTGCAATTGCTCAAGAGAAAGAATTTCAAAAGATTAGCATAAGTGATGTCGAGGAAATGTTTGGAATAAACTTCATTGCTCCATTTTTTTTGTCACAACAAGTAGTAGCTAACATGAAAAAAAAAAAATGGGGCAGGATAGTAAATATTTCATCAATTGGTGGACAATGGGGAGGCGTTAACCAGCCACATTATGCTGCCTCAAAAGCTGCATTAATCAATTTCACTAAATCGTTATCAAAATTACATTCAAAAGACGGAATACTATCAAATTGTATTTCTATTGGTTTGGTTAAAACTGATATGTCAAAAAATGAAATTTCTAGAAATGATGGAAAAAGCAAAGTCAAAAATATACCTCTAGGAAGAGTTGGGAGTCCAAGTGAAATTTCAAAAATTATTGAATTCTTAATTACAGATGACTCTAGCTACATCACTGGTCAAATAATAAATGCTAATGGCGGGATGATATAAATTTATCTCATTCTTACATGGGCTCCACCATTTACTGAAATAGTTTGAGCTGTTAGATAGTTTGCATCATCTGAAGCAAGAAATATTGCTGCGCCTACCATCTCGTTATATCTTGCAAATCTTTTAAAAAGCATTAACCTCAAGGCAGTTCTCTTGACAGACTTTGCCATTGTTTTTTCTGTAAATTCGCCTGCAATAACTCCTGGTGATAGGCAATTGACTGAGATTTTTCTGTTTGCTAAAAATCTAGCTAAGTTATGTGTTAAAGCCATTATTCCCATTTTTGCAGCTGCATAAGATGGTGTTCTAGGTCCACCATATTCTCCAGAAAGAGATCCAACATTAATAATTTTTCCTCCATTATTAATATGTTTGATGCTTTCTTGGCAAGATCTAAAAACACCAGTTAGGTTAGTTTCTATCACTTTATCCCAGTCCTGGTCCGTCTGATTGATAAAATCTGCAGTCCTATTGATACCTGCATTGTTGACCAGTATATCAATTTTTTTATATTTTTTTTTAATATATTTATAAAAATTTCTAAGCGAAGACCTTGATCGTATATCCAGTTTTAAGCAGTCATCAAATTTTTCTGATTTGAGAACATCCTTAGCCATTTTTTTATTGTTCAAGTAAGTAATTATAACTTTTGCACCTTCTTTTTTATACCCTTTTGCAATTTCAAGACCCAGCCCCCTACAAGAACCAACTACTACTGCAATCTTTTTCTTGAGTCTCATATCCATATTCCTCCATTTATACCAACTGTTTGGGCGGTAATGAATGAAGATTGTTTTGATGACAAAAAGCAAACTAGGTTTGCTACTTCTTCTTTTTGACCGAGTCTTTGGATAAGTAAATCTTTTTTTAAATTATTTAAAATTTTTTTTGGCATTAAATTTAACATATCGCTCTCTATAGGTCCTGGGGAAACACAATTAACTGATATATTTTTTTTGGGTCCAGCGAACCTTGCAAAACAATGGGTAAGTGCCATTACTCCTGCTTTTGCACAAGCATAGGAAACTGTTCTAGGACCTCCATATTGTCCAGAAACAGATCCTAAATTAACAACTTTTCCATTTTTAGAAATGTATTTGTAAATCTCCCTCATGCATATAAATGGACCTTTGAGGTTTGTATCTATAACTTTTTGCCAATTCTGGTCAGAAATTTTATCAAAATCTCCTACAATATTAATTCCAGCATTGTTAATTAATATATCTATTTTTTTGAATTTTTGATAAATTTTAAAAAAACTACTTTTTACTGAATTTGTTTTTGTAACATCCAGCCCTATAGCAAAATCGAATTTATATTTTTTTAAAATCTTCTTTGAGGATTTTTTTTGTTTACTACTTTTGTTAAAATAGACTAAAACAACTCTAGAATTATAAAATTTAAACTTCTTTGCAATTTCAAGTCCAATTCCTTCACATGATCCCGTTATTACTACAACTCTATCTTTTAAGTCTTCCACTAAAAATTTTCTTTTTTTGATTTATCTAGCTTTGACCAATCCCTAAGGAAACCGTCTACACTTACTTCACTCAGTTCGCTATACATCATTAACTGCAAAACTTCTGGGGTTACCGTAATCAAGTCAGCACCATTCAATATCGCTTTTTTTGCATAAACTACATTTCTCATACTAGCGGCAAGTATTTTACAATCGGTTTTAATGTTGTTAAATGCTGTTCTAATATCTTTTATTAGTGAATTACCATCTTGACCATTTGCATCAAGTCTACCTACAAAAGGGCTTACAAATTTTGCACCTAATTTTGCAGCAATAACCGCCTGATTGACTGTATAAATAACAGTGAAATTTACTGGGATTTTTTTTTTACTTAAAGTGTCTAATGCCCTAAATCCATCTAATGTAGCGGGAAGCTTTATTATAACTCTTTTATCAATTTTAGATAATTCAATCCCTTGATCAACCATATCTTCAAATTTTTTTGCAACAACCTCAGCACTTACTGGGCCATCAACAATCTTACAAATCTGTTTTATTAATTCCTTAAAGTTTACATTTGTTTTTGAAACAATGCTTGGATTGGTAGTTACACCATCAATTAAATTAAAGCTTTTAAAAAATTTTATTTTTTCTAAATCCCCTGTATCAAGAAAGATATCCATTATAATGCCTCGCTTATTATGTTTTTTATTTCATTTTTACTTAATTTTACCGGATGAAATTTTAGTCCTCTACCCATATAACCAACTGTGTCTCTTGTCAATTTATCAACTATATCATCATTTTTTTTATAGTAGTCACTGATTTTATAATTTCTTAAACTTTTATCTAATAAATTTTTTAATTTTACATAAACAAAATTTGATTTATTTTTTACTTTTTGATTTTTTTTAATGAACAAATAATCAAATATTTCATCCAAAAGCTTATTATTTTTTTTTATTGAATATTTTAAAACTGGCAATGTCATTATAGAAACTGCTAAACCATGAGGGATGCCAGTTCTCGCAGTCAAAGGTTGGGCTATAGCATGACAAGTTGTTGTTCCCGCATACTTTAAACTGTATCCCCCAAAAACACTTCCAAACATTAGATTTTTTCTTAATTTTAAATTTTTTGGACTTTTCAAACATTTCAAGAGATTTTCAAAAACTAATTTCATTCCCTCTAGCGAATAAATTTTTGAAAAAAGGTTAGCATTTACATTTAAATATGATTCTAAACAATGAGCAAAAGCGTCGAATGCAGTGAATGAGGTTATAAATCTGTTTAAAGTTGAGGTTAAAGCTGGAATTAGAATTGCATATTTTGGATAACATTCATCAAATTTTATTGTCGCTTTTTCAACTGTGTCTGTGTTAATCAACACTGAGTTTTTAGAGATTTCTGCACCTGTTCCTGAAGTACTTGGAATAGCAATAATCTCTAGTGGTTTATTAGATAATTTATCCGCTGGTCTATATCTTAGATCAACATAATTCCAAATATCTTTTGGATTTGTTAGAGCTATGGAAATTGCTTTAACAGCATCAATAATGCTACCACCACCTATAGCAAAAATTAATTCAAATTTATTACTTGCGTATTTTTTTTTTACTTTATCAATATCTGCACACGTTGGCTCTGGTTTTAGATTAAAATCTATTTTTGTAGAATAGTTTTTTTTTAAAAATTTAATAAGTTTATTAAATATTTTATTTTTCTTAAGATTTATATCACAGAAAACAAGTATTTTTTTTTTTTTAACTTTTTCTTTTATTACCGTAAAATCATTATTTTCAATAATAATTAAGTCTGTATTAGAAGTTACCAACATTTTTTTCAAAAATTTTTTGTGACAATATACAAATAATATAAATTAGAAAGTGTTTATTCATAAATAAATTTAAACTTTCTATGCGCATCTATACAATTATCTTTTAGATTCTTTAGTCTGGGCCCCATGAATCTGATAATTCCTGCTCTATCTTTATGAGATGTAATTTTTTTTTGGTAAAATTTTGAAGATTTATTAAAAATCTCATAGTTTAAAAAGTATTTCATTTTACCTAAATCTTTGGGTTTATATATTTTTTTTATTTTTCCATTTTTTGGAAAAAAATATTTTACAAAAATAAATTTTTTATAATTTGGAGTTAGGTGCTTTATGTTTATCTTATTTTTTAATGAATAATCAATCATTACATCTACAAGGTTTACTCCTGATGTCCAATAAATATGATGTGAGGACAGGTAGTTTCCACTCAATCTTGCTGCTATTTCAATGATATAATAATTATTTTTATTTAGTACCAGGTCAGCTTTAAAAGGTCCTTCTTTGATACCTAAAGAAAATGCAGCATTTTCCATTAGAGATCTTATTTTTTCTAATTCTAATTTCTTTTTTATTGCAGGTAAATATCCTCCATCTTCTATAATATAAGGTTTAGTATCATTTAATTTATCATAATTTCGATATGCAACTCCCACGAGATAAAACTTTTTACCACAAAAAAAACCTTCGGCGCTGTATTGATGCCCACTTATAAATTCCTCTATAAGTATTTTTTTTTCTTTTGATTGTTTATAACTATCAAAAAAGTATTTTCTTAAATTTTTTTTATTATCTATAAATTTAACTCCCATAGATCCTCTTCCATCAGAAGGTTTCATAATGAAAGGAAATTTAAATCGAATTATTTCATCTTTGAATTGATCATAATTTTTTACTATCTTGAAGTCAGGTGTTAAAACTTTGTGTTTATTGAATAATTTTTTCATTAAAATTTTATTTGTAGCTCTTTTAGCACTTAATAAGTTAATAGATTGCAGTTTATATCTTTTTGCTATTCTCGATACAGTTTTTATAGAGTCGCTCCCAATTGTAGCGACTCCTTTTAATTTTCCTTTTCTATAAATTTTATTAATGAATTTGTTTTTTTTTATTTTTTGTATTGTTTTTTTATCGTCATAAACGCTTGAAACGATATGGTAAGAAGAATATTTAAAACAATATGGTTTTTTTAGCTTGTCAACAGATATTATTTTGTAACCCTTCTTTTTACAAAATAAATACATCTCTTCTTGTTCTATGCCCGCTCCTATAATCAAGAAATACATTTATGATTAAATCGGTAAAAAAATACCTTTTATAAAGTTATTTTTTTTATTTGATTGATCATCAAAACAATTAAAAATATTTTTAAAATCATATTCATGAGTAATTAAATCTTTATAATTAATGTTTTGTATTGTCCAAATTGATCTTTCCAAATCTAAAATTTTATTTTTCGATTGATGTGGGTATGCTGGCACAATAATCGGAGCCCTGTTTTGCAAGTAATTTGATATAATAAATGGAGTATCATTTGAATATGCTGAAGCTAAAACTAGCTGTGATCTACATTTTGGTTTAGTGACAGATGCTGCGAGAGCCATAGCGTTTGTTGAGCCCGCATACTCTACAACAATGTCAAATCCTTTATTTTTAGTCTCATTAAATAATATACTTTTCAAATTTTCCTCATTTTTTGAATTTATTATTTTTGTTGCTCCCCTATTTTTTGCAAGCTCAAGTCTATAATCATGATGACCAACGACTGTAATTGAATTCAATGGATACTTTGACAAACATTCAATGAGTACTAATGACATAAATCCATCACCAATTACACAAACATCATCACCAATTCTTATATTTAATTGATGTAGAATATTTACTGTTCCAACTACTGGCTCAAGAACCATATACTTTGGGTTAATTTGCAATTTTTCAGGTAATTTTATCAGGTCAATTTCTTTTTCACATATAAATTCAGAAAAACAACTTGATTGATATGTCATACCTGAAACAATGTCTCCCTTTTTTAAATGGTGAATTTTTTTTCCTGTTTCAATAACTTCTCCCACCGCTTCATGGCCTAAATCAGCAGGATATTCTTTATAATGAAATGATACTCCCTCTACACCTATCGTGGTTCCTTCATAAACAGCTCTTTCAGTGGAACAAATTCCACAAGAAATAACTTTTATTAGTACTTCATCATCTTGAATATTGTCTATACTATTTTCAACAATTTCAATTTTTTTTTTTCCAGTTACTTTTACAGACTTAAATTTCAATTTTTTAATGACTTTATAATTTCATTTGTTATTGATTTAGCATCTAGCTGATTAATTTTATAAATATAATCTCTAGTTCCATGTTCAATAAATTTTTTCTTAAATCCAAATAACTTCACTTTAGTTTTATATTTGCTTTCATTGACTATCTCTAAGATTTGAGATCCGAAGCCACCGTCTAAATATCCTTCTTCCATAATAAATATATTTTTATATTTTTTAAGCAATTTAACTAGCTTGTTTGATACAGGGTAAATATTTCTAACACAAATATGATCAATATTTATTTTATAGGTTTTTAACTCCTTTTGTACCTTTTGTGCATTTAAGTTTTGAGGCCCTACACTTAATATTAAATTTTTCATATTTCTTAATTTTGAAAAGTTGTCACCATCACATGATATATAATTTGATGGATCATCTGCATTATTCGCTTTTGGGAATAAAATAATTGTTGGATGTTTAATATTTTTAGATTTTTGTAATATTGTTTTGTAAAGATCAATTGAAGATGTTGGATAATATATTCTAAGATTAGGGATCGATCTCAAATAGCTTATATCCTGCATTGCATTATGCGTGATATGATCAGTAAATCCATGTCCCGATCTCGCTGATATCATTAAGACTGGAAGGTTATTTATACACATATCGTGGATCATTTGGCCAAATGATCTAATCATAAAAGTGGACTCCATTGTTACAATTGGCCTCAAACCTTGAATTGCCATACCACAAGCTAAACTTAAAGAATGTTGTTCTGCAATTGAAACGTCAATGGACTGTTTTGGAAATTCTTTAAAGACTTTTGACATACCTGTGTTTCCTCTAACGGCCGGTGTAACAACAAAATGTTTTTTATTTTTATCATTTTTAAACAATTCAAGTACTGCTTTCTCTGCAAACTTTTCATAATTTATAGTGTTCTTTTTTTCCTTACTCTCAAAAGTGTTTATATCAAAAGATGGGTTCCAGTGTAATTTGACATCACTATTATTTGCGTAATTTTCAAGTCCTTTAGATTTAATAGTTTTTAAGTGCACAATACATGGTTTAGTAATTTTTTTTAATTTTTTAAAAAAATTTACTAAACTAATTATATTATGACCATCAAGGGTTCTAAAATAATCAACATCAAGATACTGGAATTTCTCTTTAATTAATTTTTTTGAAACTTTTTTTAATTTAAAATAATTATGATAACCACCATAATTTTCTTCTATTGCCATTTCATTGTCGTTAATAATTAAAATAACTTTTTTGTTTAAAATAGATAGATGATTTAAAGCTTCCTGTATCGCGCCTTCAACAAAAGCTGCATCACCACATACAGCAATATTGATACCTTTGTTAGCCATTGAGGTACCCATTGCCAAAGATAAAGAAGATCCTGCATGACTCGAAGTAACAGTATCATAAATACTTTCTGTTCTATTTGAATATCCTGGAGATTTTCCATTTTTTCTTATAGTCAATAATTCTTTATGTCTGTTGGTCAAAATTTTTTGGACATATATTTGGTGACCTATGTCCCATACTAGTCTGTCTTTAGGAAAATTAAATACATAGTATAGAGCCACAGTTAATTCAATTACACCTAAATTTGGACCTACATGGCCTCCTGTGATTGATAAAATTCTAATTAATTCTTTCCTTAAATTTTTACAAAATTTAGGTAAATCATTTAATTTGATTTTTTTTAGCTTTGATGGTGTGATGTTGTTAAATTTCATTTATTAGTAAACGCATATTGACATTATTTAAATTACTTTGTAAGTCAATATTCCTATTTTTTAAATTTTTTTCTAATATCTTTAAATGGCCTAAGACCATCCCCAGGGTCTGCGCGCCATAATCTTTCACTAATCTCTGACTTTGATGGTTTTTTTTGTAAAGTGCCATGAATTTTTTTTCTGTTTTTAAAATAATTAATAAGTGAAGTGATTTCTGAAAAAGTCCAACAGTGACCAGCTTTATATTCTTTGCCTTTTTTATCATCAAGATCCACATGCAACTCAAATAAATTTACATTAAAATTTTCTATCAAATCAAATATCAATAGAGGATTTTTGGTGTGATCTGACCAGCCAACATTACATCTAAATTTTTTTCTCATTTGATCTATGCTTTTTAAATTGCAATTTTCTAATTGAGCAGGATATTCAGAAACGCAGTGCAATAAAGATATCCTTTTTTTCTCATTTGGACTTAAAAAACTTAGTAAAGTTTTAATCTCAAATTCAGTTGCCATTCCTGTTGAAATAATCGTTGGCTTTTTTTTTTGAAGGCATTTTTTTATTAGTTCTTTCCACGTTAGCTCGTAGGAACTTATTTTAAAAAAATCCACATATTTATTTAAAATATCTACAGCTTCTAAATAAAACGGTGTACACGAAAGTTTAATTTTTTTTTTTTTACATCTCTCAAAAATTGGACTAAGGAATTCTTCTTTAAATTCCCATTTTTTTCTATCCCTATGAACTTTACTTTTATCTAATATCTCCTTTGAAAATAATTCCTCTATTTTGAATAATTGAAACTTTACTGCATAAAACCCTGCCTCTGCAGATTGATCAACGAATTCTAAACATCTAGATAATGATTGATTATGATTGGAAGATACTTCTGCAATAAATTTTAAATTTTTCATCGTTTTTTAGCAATTATAAAAGCAGCATTTCCAATTTTATCTCCAATAATCCCTCTGGATACACCTTTAAAATTTAAAATATTAAATCTAGTTTTAATTACTTTTTTAAAAGAAGTTTCGTTATATTCTCTAAAATGTCCATTCCCATAAGGAATTTTTATTCCAAAAAAAGGATATGTATAATAAAAAGGTACCTCAATTATCAAGATACCATTTTTTTTTAAATATTCATATAAATTAAAAACAAATTTATTATCATCCTTAATATGTTCCATTGTATGTATAGAGACAATTACATCAAATTTATTCATTAAGTTTTTGTCTAAATTCATAGCATCAAAAATTTTATAGTTTGTTTTTGTGGATTTATTATTTTTTTTAGCATATTGAATATTCTTTATATCGTAATCTAATCCTAATACCTTATTAACAAGTTTATTATTTGATAATTCAATTGTTCCAGCTCCAGTTCCACATGCCAAATCTAAAACTTCGGATTTTTTTTTTTTTATATAATTTTTTGCAAAATCATAACTAATTTGTGGTGTTCCAGATTTATTCCATGATTCTGGCCATACTCTATTATATTTGGCCTTAAACATTTTAAAAACACTGAAAGGATATTTGGGTAAATCATTAAATTTTATATTAAGTAATCTTTGAGAAATAGACTTTTCATTTAATACCAAAAAGGACCATGGATTAAATTTATAGTATTTTTTAAAAGCGATTTGTTTCTTCTTTAGTAATTCATCAATTAACTTAATATATTCAATCTTAAAAATATCACCAACAAATCTAAAATCAAATTGATCTGGATATTTTAGGATTAACTTTTTGCTTTTATATAATTTTTCAGCAAAATTATAAATTTTTTTAAAATCACAAAAATACCATTGTGGTAAAATTCTTACATAAATGTCTGAATTTACAATTCTATGAACTTTATTAATTCTAGAAATCAAACTTGTGGGACTTCCAAAAATTATGGGAATTTTATATTTTTTTGAATATTTTTTTAATATAAAATTTTCTTTTTGATCAGATGAAATAATTATGGGATTAAATCTTTTTTTGTATTCTTTTGTGGAGATATTTTTGAAAATATTATTTGCATTAAAATTTTTATGTAAATCACCAAAATGAAATTGCAATAAAGTACAAATCTTCATAAATTTTTCAGGATTTTCATATTGAAATTCTTTAGTTTGAAAAACTACAAATTAAATATCAATCTATAAAAATTTTTTTCAGTGCATAAATCAAGCCAATTGAGCTATTAGTACTGGTCAGCTACA
>MDTD01153018.1_pt1 | contig 20923 bp, 18 predicted proteins | sample 811221 | NCBI WGS metagenome assembly MDTD01 (sample SAMN05326646, study PRJNA326480) | marine metagenome | isolation source: seawater | place: Pacific Ocean: South West | collected 2011
AAAACCTCATTAACCAGGTCCGAAGCGCATGGCATTCTCACGGTGGTCAGCTTGCAAGGCGATACGCCACGGTTTGCTTTTCGACACCCCAGCTTCAAAGACGCGCTGCTTGGACAAGAAGAAGCCGCGGGTACGTTACCTGGTTTACACCTTCGCTGCGGTAATGTTCTAGAGGAAAGGGCGAAAGAAAAATCGGATAAAATTGCAGAAACCTTGGCCTATCATTTTGAAAAAGCAGCCGACACCGGAAAAGCGGTTCATTATTTGTCCTTGGCCACGGACAGCAGCATGGCCATGTGCGATGTCCCGCGCGCGTTGATTCACGCGAGACAAGCCAGCCGTTTACTCAGAGAAAACCCTAATGCTGTTGCCGTCAAAGAAAGCCTCGGCGCGCAATACCGCTTGGCCAAGGTGTTGTTCGTTGCTGGCGAGTTGCAAGAATGTTCCGCGTTGTTGCAATCCATTTACTGGGTGGCCGATGAAGAAGGTGACCACCTCATGGCGGCACGCATTCAACTTTTTCGCTCCAAACTGTTTGCAACGTTGGGTTTATCGGTGAGTGATGTGGAACCCTTTCGGCAGCAACTTGAAGAAATGGGTCAAGAGGGAGGCCCAGTGGCGGAGCGATTGATTTTGTTGGCTCAGCAAAATTTGGGCCTTATTTCAAGGCCCGTACAAGTTTTGCGGGAGACCCGACGACTCGTGGCCAATGAGCGGGCCATGAGTGATCGAGATTATCAACTGGTCGGTTGGGAATTACTAACCCATGCAGCCATTCGGGCCCGTCGCTTTAGGCAAGCTGTGGTATACGCCAAAAGGCGTTTGACCGTCGCTGAAAAATTCAATTCACGTTTTCACAGTGCCGATGCCCAAATTGTTTTGGCGTCCGCATTGGCTGCTACGGGGCAGCGGTTACAGGCACGTGACTTGTTTAAGAAAAGCCTAGACCAGGCCGATCGTTGGGGCGCGCGTTTGCTTGAGGTCAAAGTCTTGTTTCAGCTGGCACGTGAGTTGTATGTGTCTGGGGCCTATTCTGATGCCATCGCCAGGCTCCATGAGGCTTTATCGCTTGCATCGGAGTTATCATTGAGGATTGAAAAGCTGGAAATGTTTTGCTTCCTTGGCGAATGTCTCGTTTCATTGGGCGAATACGACAAGGCTTACGAACAAATTGATGCAGGGATTAAAGCTTTTGGAGACAAGTCAGAAGACCCCGCTGTAGCCCTAAGTTTCTTGATTAAAGCTGATGCAGCCATGTCACAAAACCTCCTCAAGAAGAGCGATAGCCTGCTTAAAAAAGCCACAACCATATTAAAAAACGGCAGAGAGCATGGGCATCTCCAGGCACGTCTCTACAAGGGAAAAGGTTGGTCTTACATGTTGAAGGGTAATTTCGCCCGATCGCGCCGTGCATTTTTGTTGGCGATTTTGTGGTACCGCCAAACTGAGGAACGCTTTCAGATGGCACGGGTGATGGTGGATTACGGTCAACTGTTGTTAAGAAACGACCTTCCAGCACGCGCTTACCGTGTGGTGAAGAACGCAAAAAAGATATTTTTGTACCTTGATGCCAAAGGGGAGGAAAGGCGCTTGCTTCCTTTATTGAACGCGGCCAAAGGTTTGAGCAACAATTAAAATCGATAAGTGACGTCTAATCGCGTGGCATGAATAGCGCCTTTTGATTTCCAGTCGCCCATATCGTCGTCACTGTATTTTTTCGTGGTGGTGCGGTCCTCAAAAAAGTGACCTTGCCACGTGAGGTGAACATCCATGGGGTGTTCAGACCATGACATGGGGTCGTTGAGATGCCAGGTAATGCCCATGGCACCAATATGCGTGTTGTTGTCTACCATGTTGGTGAGGTTGGTTTGATCGGGGATGGGCGTTGGACGGTATTTCCATCCACCACGCACTTTCCAAAGCTTGTTCCAGACCGGGGTTTCGAACCCGAACCCCCAGTTGTAGGTGTCAACGAACCCCACAGGTCCATTTCGGGTGAGGCCAGCACCGGGCATATCCAAACCTTCATCCAAACCTAATTGCTCTAAATCGGCACCAGAGAAATCCATCGCAATGATCATGCTTGGGTCGATGGCCGCTGACCATTGTTCCCAATCAGCGCTGGCGGTGAAAACAAATGCATTGGTGGATTTAAAGGAGAGCACGCCTCCTGCTCGCCTTGGGCCAAAGTTACTCAGAACATCCATCAAGACATCGATGGTGACGTCAAGATTATCAATATTATTCCGGCTTAAAACATCGATATTGTCTTGCATTTTCTCATGGAAAAAAGCTGAAAAAGATACATCACCCACACCCAAATTAAAGGCGCCCAAATGAACGCCGGCCATGGGTGCGAAGACCGGCTGGACCTCAATGGTAATTCTCTGTTGATTAATGGTGGCATCGAAAGGGTCTACCAAAAGGACCATATCTGTGAACGCATGGGTGGCAAAACGAAAACCAGCACCTACCGAAAGCCAGTCCGTTAGTTGGATGCCGAGCATTGATGCATTATGAATCCGGTGACTTTTCTCATAGCGATACATAAAAGCCTCAGAGGGGTCAAAGCCGGTGATGGATAGCAATTGCTGGGCGGGAAAATAGAGATGCATGCCAAACACCACTCTTTTTTTCAAAACCCCACCCAGCGGGATGGCCATGCCCATAACCATCCCTCCTTCAGTGTCAGGGGGATTCCACTGATCACTCTTATCCACGCCGTCGGGACTGGTGAAATCCACCATCGGGGTTTCCAAGAGCAGGCCCATGTTCACCTGAATGTTTTCGAGTGTGGCGAGTTGTGCGGGCTGCAAATAGGTGTCGTCCAGATTGTTGCTCAGGCCGTTGGGGATTTGGGCACGTCCCGAATTGGTGGGACCTGCGCCCCAATTTTCGGTCACACTCCAGGCTTGCGCAGACGCGTGAAATATGAAGCAACACAGGCATGAGAATAAAGCTGCGGTACGCATTTATTGGGCTCCAGGGGTGCAAGAATTAAAGAAGAAAGCAACGATACCTGAAAAGTCGGCCATGATGCCATCGCCCTGAAGTTGAATCAGGGTGGGGACCCAAAGCGGGGTGTGTGTGGGCGACAGAAAACCAGAGACACTCGCCAATAGGTCTCGCGCTAAGTAGTCGTCTGCAAAAAGGATATCCAATGTCACTTCAAGCGTGTCGAGCAAGGCTGGTCCAGCAAGATCTTCGGTAATGGTATCGGCAGAATCAACAGTCTCGCCAAAATCGATAAAGGAAAAAGTAATCAAGTCGTACACAAAGTGTGCGAAAATATTATTATTGTCTTCGTTTAAAAGGCAGGTGACGGTGGATTGGAGGTAGGACAAAAAAGCATCATCTGATTCGAGCCCGTAAAACCCCACATCCATCAAATCAGCAATTTTGTCGCGCAGGTCTGGCGTGTCTTCTAGTTGAGGCAGCAGAAGCTCGTCGATGGTGGTCCGAAAATAGGCGGTATCTAGGTCGGGACTGGTGAGGTTGCCCGCGATGAGATTCAAGAGCACCACAAAGGCGTCCCGCCCTAAAAGAATTTGTCCCTCTTCCGTCTCGGTCGTACTTTCGGTGTCTAGCGTGTTTTCATCTAACTCGAATCTGGCCAGTAAGGTGGAAAGTTCCGGATCGCTTAACAGGACACCCAGCTTATCCAAAAGAACCTCAAACCATTTGGTTTCGGTGGTCCCTTCGGCTTCGTACGGAAGCTGTAAGGCCGAACGCGCCATGCCAATCATGTCATGGGCAGGACATGTTTGAATTAAGGTACCGGCAAAATGCCAAAGGCCATGGTTATCGGCAGGCGTTTGTTGGTTGTCCGCATCCGAATATTGTAGCAGGGCAAATCCCGGCTCGCTCAAACGGGCCAAGCCTTCTCCTTGTTCATAATTTTTCACCAGCATGGGAAGGTTGTTGGGGTCGACTTGTCGGGCCAGCGCAATCAGAAGTTGTCCGATGGGTCGAAATGCGCCCCCATCAAAAAGAACGGCATCGACCATGGGGGCCAATGGGTTGAGGGTTTTGGTCTCCAAAACTGCGTTGATGTAGTTCAGCTGGGGCTGTTCGGTCGTACAATCCGTAGCTGCAGTGGGAATTCGATTGGGTGCATCCACACCCACACCTGAATCGCAGCTGAGAAAAGCCAAGGTGCCGATGAAGAGCCCCAAAGTATGAAAACGCCAATGCATTGCTTTATCAAAATGCTTTCAGCCGGGTCTGACAAGGTTTGTGCGGCTAAAAATCTGATTTTTTAGGTGGTTTGAGGCAAAATGGGGGCTCGGAGGCAGCAGTTGGCGACTCGAATCAAATTGGCAGACAATTGGCGGCTCTTGCCCGCAAAAAGCCGGGCAAATTGGCGAATGCAGGCCGCATCTGGCACCAGTATGTTACCGGCCACGTTGCCAGGTCCGTGGCAAATGGTCTCCGGGTTGGAGAACCATTTTGGTATGGTGGTGTACCAAAACGAGGTGGACCTCAAAATTCCAAAAGGGCAATACGCCACCCTGAAATTGAGTCGTGCATGCTATCAAACGCGAGTCCTTTGCAATGACCGTTGGGTTGGTAAACCGGAGGCGGGCTATTTTCAAACCCGTTGGATTCACCTTCCCAACGCGGAGGATGGATCGAATGTCATCAATATTGAAGTGACCTGCGAGCGCGAGAAAGACCTCACCCAGAAAAAACAGATTTTGGGGATTTTTTCTCATTGGGACATGTTGCCTGCGGATCTCAATCCAGGAGGAATTCATGACATTCCTGAAATATGGGTTCATGGTCCCGTCTTACCGACGCAAATTCGTTGTTTCGCGGAGCAGCTCACTGAACAAGAAGCCCATGTGGTGGGTGAAGTGGATTTGTTTGCGCATACAGCTTCCTCTGTGTGGCTAAAAGTCGGGGTGTGGCCTTTGGGATTCGATGCCCCGGTGGCGCAAATCGAACTCCCATACCAGCTAAAAGTTGGGAAAAATACGCGTTTGTTTTCTTTATCGCTCGAAGAGCCGCGACGATGGTGGCCCAAAGGTATGGGGGACCCCAATCTTTATCGGATTGAGGTCACTGTCACGCCCGACAAGGGGCAGACAGAAACCCTCGCAGATGTGGTGGGTTTCCGAACGGTAGAAATGTCGGATTACCAATTTCGTATTAATGGCGAGAAACTATTTTTGAGGGGAACCAATCTTGCGCCCGTGGCACCCTATTTGTCTCATATGACATCCGACAAACTGGACTCGGCTTTGGACCATGCTGAAGCGTTCAATGTTAATTTGCTCAGGGTGCATTGTCACGTGTTGCCCCAACACTTTTACCGAGAGGCGGACAGGCGAGGCATGCTGGTTTGGCAGGACATGCCCTTGCAGTGGTTGTACCACCCGAAAACCCTTCCTGAGATTCGCAGGCAAGGACGACGGTTGTCGAAGTACATCTATAACCATCCGTCGGTCATTTTATTTTGTTGCGCTAATGAGCCAATCTACATGGAAGATACCGGTAAAGTTAAAGTGAAACAGACGATTTTGACGTTGTGGAATTTCTTTGGTCCGAGTCACATGCGTGACGTGATCGCCAAAAGCGTGTGGCGCGATTTGAAGAAAAAAGACACCACTCGGATCTATTTACAATCGTCCGGTGAGTTGGACACACCTTTGGCTGAAGGCGGTGATACGCATTTATACGCAGGCTGGTACCCGGCTTTCGGTCCTGTAGAGCGCTTTGATTGGTTTGCAGAGAAAATGCCGAAAAATATTCGCTTTGTGTCCGAGTTTGGCGCCCAATCATTGCCTAATATTGAATCTGCAAGGGCTTTTCTGCCGGAGGACCTCACGGATGCCGCATGGAAAAAAGTGGCGGCCAGTAAAATGGCTCAAATACCCAACATGAAGCATTGGGTCGACTTGGACGCATGCCAAACTCTGGAGGACCTCGTGGAGGTGACCCAGCGATGTCAACTTCGGGTGTCTCGTTATATCATCGATAGACTCCGTTTTTATAAGTATAGTCCCGCTGGTGGTTTTACACATTTTTTGTTGAACGAGACGATTTTAGGTGTCACCTGGAGCGTCGTCGATGCCACCGGTGTTCCGAAAGATACATTCAAGACCCTGTCAAATAGCCTTATGCCGGCAAACATATTCTTGTTGCCGGGCGAAGAGAAAATAAACGTCGGAGAAATGTATCCAGGCATGCTTTATGGGGTGAACGATGAAAAAATACCTGTTCATCTGGCTTGGCGTGTCTCTGCGGTGCATCAGTCGGGTGAAATTCTTGAGCAATACGAGGGAGAGGTGTTCTTAGAGCCTGACAGTGAATCGAAGCGCTGCGCCTCATTGGGCTTTGTGCCTGCGCAAGAGGGCTTTGTTGATGTCACGATAGACATTACCCGCAACGAAACTGAACATCAGGCCAAGCATTGGCGTCACGTGTATCGGGTAGAAGTGTTGGGACCTCAACGCAAAAAGGTCGGCAAATTAATCCCTGATCGGTTGCGACAGTTCTTTAAGGTTTAATATTAAGCTGTGGTCGTAAGTCCAAATGGTAAAGACTCACTTCTTCTTCGAGGTCTGGATGAATCACTTCAAAGTGATAGCCTTTTTTCTGAATAATATATTTTTGGGAGGGGCAGTTCGCCTGAAATACGCACGGCGTTTTTGCACAAACAGGTTTGTTCTCACAAAAAACAGCGGCGCCCTTGGGAGAGCTGGTTACAGCCATCTGAGGCGGTTTTAAATTGAAGAGGGTACCAACATAAAACCCAAGGCCCAAGACAAGCAGCAGTAGAAAAAACCAACGAGGCAAATGCGATCTTTGTGGCGGTGATATTGTCGTTGGATGTTGTGACTGAGGGGCAGTGGCGACGGCAGGTTTCTTGATTGGCCACGCCATGGAGGGGTCGGGGAGGGCGCTGGATTGCCCAGGTTGGCCAAACTGGGCTTCGGGTTGTGTGAGGTCAAGCGGTGCAGGGGAAAAGGGATCGGTATGGGTATTCAGTCCATCACCTATCGGGACTAACTCTGTTTGAGAGTCAGACGGCTCGGGATCTAAAGATATCTCGGTGAATTGGTCTTGAGCTGGAACGAGGGCTTGCGCTGTGGTGTTTGTTTGCTCAGGGGTAAAGCCGGTTTGTCCCAGCTCAATGTATTCTTTGAGTCTTTTTTTCTGAGCGCGATAATGGGTGCGGAAAATTTTTCGAGTTAAATTCGCCAAGTCGTCTTTGTCGGGCAGCCAGTTCGACGTTGTCATGAGCCGTGAAAGGTCCGCGCTGAGTTCGCTGGCCCATTTGTACCGTCGATCTGGGTCAGGATTGGTCGCCTTTAAAATAATTTCGCTTAAACCAGAAGGGAATTCTTGGAGTTCTTTTTCTCTTTCGTTCAGGTTGCCCTCTCGCACTTTTTGGAGCAGATCAAAATCATTATCGGCTTTAAATGCCCGTTTGCCTGTCACCAATTCATAGAAGATGAGACCCAGTGCGTAAATATCAATTCGATGGTCAAAAGGTTGCCCCTTGGCTTGTTCGGGAGCCATGTAGGTAACTTTGCCTTTGATGACGCCTTGTCGGGTGCTCGCAATTCGATCTTCTGCTTTTGCAATTCCGAAATCGATAATTTTGAGATCGCCATCAAAGGAGACCAAGATGTTTTGGGGGCTCACGTCTCGGTGGATGATTTTTAAGCTTTTGCCGGCTTGGTCTCTTTTTTTGTGAGCCACATCTAAGGCCGTTGCAATGCGTTGCATGATGAGGGTGGCGAGATCCAAGGGGAATTTCTGGGTGTGCCATGTTATTTCCCAGAGGTTACGTAAACTGACCCCAAAGACAAATTCGAGGCTTTGAAAATAGATGCTCCCTTTGTTCCCCATATCGAAGATTTTCAGAATATTTTTGTGCTGCAACTGTCCCAGGAGGCGGCCTTCATCAATGAACATGGCGATAAAATTATGCTCTTCGGCGATCACGGGCAGGATACGTTTGAGTGCGACCAACTCATGACCCGGTTTACCTTTTTTATCAAAAGCTAAAAAAACCTCTGCCATTCCGCCAATTGCGAGTCGTTCTAGAAGGATATAGCGGCCGAATTTAATGGGTTCCATAACAGTTAGCTTAGATGAAACAGGTTTATACCAAAAGAGATCGAGGGAAATAATCGTACATGCTAAAGTGAAACTGCTGAAAAAGGGAGGTTTGCGATGGTGAAGTATTGCCCTGTTTGTGAAACGGAGTATCAGGATGCGACAACGAATTGTGCGGAAGACAATGCCAAACTGTCCAATGATAAACCAGCGCACCCTCTGGACGAAGAATCTTTCGTTGCCTTTTATGCGGCCACCAACGAGTTAGAAGCACGCCGAATTGTAGCCATCCTAGCGGATGAAAATGTTGAGGGAATGGTTCGGGAAACCACCAACACGGTTTTTCCCGGGGCGGCAGGCATGCGCTTTTTGGTGTTTGTGCCGGCCAATGCCCGATCTTCTGCGGCCCAGCTTGTACAGCAGGCCATTAACGATGAAGTGTTATCCCAGGACGGGAGTTATGTCACCGGATAACCCCCAAAAACCAAGTCCCATCGCTCAGGCGCGCGCCTGGATCGCAAACAGTCGCAAATTGCTTTTTTTCGTGGGAGCCGGTTTATCTAAAGCGTCTGGTATAAAAACGTTTCGAGACGAAGATGGGCTGTATCAAGACCGTCGCGTTGAAGAATTGGCGCACGTGGACAGTTTTTTTCATCAACGAGAGATTATGTTGTCTTGGTATCAACATCGTCGACAACAGTTGTTGAATGTTTCTCCGAACGAAGGACATCGGGCGTTGGCTGCCGCTGCCAAAACCCACGATGTGGTGGTGGCAACGCAAAATGTTGACGACTTGCTCGAGCGGGCACAGCAAAACATGCAGGTGACATGCCCTGTTTGGCATGTGCACGGCGCACTCGCCCAGGTACGTTGTCATGATTGTGGCTTGGCTTTTAATGATTTGACATTGGATTTAGGGACCTTGCCTGTTTGTGAGGCTTGTCATGGTCCCTTGCGACCTGGGGTGGTCTGGTTTGGTGAAGCGTTGCCACCCGAACCTTTGCAAGAAAGTTTCGCAGCGGCTCAGGCCTGCGAGGTGTGCGTGTTGGTGGGGACGTCCGGTGTGGTTTACCCTGCGGCCATGATTCCCGAACAGGCTGCTGCGGCAGGCGCTAGGTTGATAGAGGTCAATCCAAATACGTCTGGGTTGAGTCATTTGTGTGATATCTCGATTCGCGGTCCTGCCGACGAGATTTTACCCCAGATTTTTGAGGGGTTGAATTAACCGAAAGCCTGCTTGTAATTCACGCCTTCCACATCTTCGTTTTGAACCAAATGCGATGGTGCAGCATCGGCAAAAAACAACTGGATGGCATCGAGTACTTCTGCGTGGGTTTCCATTTGAAGTACCTGTTGGCGGAAGGCTGAGCCCCCGCGAAAACCTCGAGAATACCATATTAGGTGCTGGCGAAAGGTGCGAATGGCATGCAATTCTGGCGTGATGGTTTTCCCATGACGTTTTCGGTTGGTGGCGGATTGACCTGCTTGGGCCACTTGAGCATCCAGTTCTAAATGGAAGCGTAGGTGAGCATTGAAGTGGTGCCGGATGAGCTGCATTCGTTCTTGAGGTGTGACTTCGACATTTTTAGCGCCTTCGTGGAGGGCCCTGAATATCCAGGGGTTGCCCAAGGCACCACGTCCTATCATCACGCCATCACATCCCGTTTGTTCAAGCATGGCATAGGCATCGCCAGGGGTTAAGACATCACCGTTCCCAATAACTGGGATGTCAACAGCTTGCTTGAGCTCTTTGATGAGTGACCAATCCGCTTGACCACGGTAGGCTTGTGCCCTGGTTCGGGCATGCATGGCCACTGCTGCAACCCCAGCCCGCTCCATATGTTGCGCCATGTCTACGAAATTGACATTGTCGTGGTCCCAGCCACTTCTGATCTTTGCGGTGATGGGCACCTTGTCCTCGGTGGCTTCACGCATGGCACGAATCATTTCAGCCGCCCGTTTGGGGTCCATCATCAAGGCGGAGCCAGAGCCGGTTTTGGTCACTTTTTTCACCGGGCAACCCATGTTGATGTCCACCATGTGCGCACCGTGTTGCCAAGCGGCGTGAGCTGCATGGGCCATGACTTCGACATCACCACCAAACAGCTGCACCGAATAAGGGATCTCAATGTCTTTATCGTAGGTGAGATATTGGAGGGTTCTTCTGTTTTTGAAGAAGATGCCTTTGGAGGAAATAAGCTCAGTGGGCGCCAAGGCGGCTCCCATTTGAAGGGCGATGACCCTAAACGTCATTTCACTCACCCCTGCCATGGGGGCGAGAATAAAGGGGTTCTTCAGCTGGTAGGGTCCAATTGCGAATACCATGGGCCGTTTGTAAGGGTTTCGGGCCAGCTGGTCAATCGGGTCTCTAAGCGGCTTTGTTGCTGGATTTAAAGAAGAAACGCAGTCCCCAGAACAAGACGGCGATGGAGAATGCCCCGCACAGAGCGCCCCAAAACCAATAGGGCAAAAACAGTGCATTGGACATTTGAGCGACATCTGAGGGCATGCTGCCCCCCGCGGTTTCGGCAACCGGGGTGAACAGGTAGTCGGCTCGAGAAAAAACGCTCAGGGCGAGCTGTACGGCCACAAAGACCAGGGTGAACTGGGAAGCCCACTGAGGCCCTTTGAGGGGGACCCATAAAAAAAGTGCACCCAATGCGCCCACGAAGAAAATGCCAAAAAAGGAGCGGACCAACAGTAAATCGGCCACCAACAGGGCGATGCCCACTGCCGCCAGTGATGCTTTCGCCCATTTGTCTTTGTTGCACAGTGCGAAAAACAGGGCGGCCACTACAGCAGGACCACAAAGCCCACCGGCGGAAACCAAAGCGGCAGCGATGCGACCATTGTAACCGGTCACACGTGCCACGCCGGAGCCATCGGACCACATTTTAAAACTCTCAAAATCGCCGCCCACCAAAATACCCATGAGTCCATGCCCCATCTCGTGCGCCAGTGTGGAAAGGAGCATCAGCGGGTAAGCCAAACGGGGGCCCCAAGGGGGGGTATGGTAAAGCGTGACCGTAATGGCCACACTGATCAGCAAAATCCACCGTAATCTTTTGGAGGTACGGGCGCTCATGCTTTCTCTTCGAGGGCAGGGGCTTCGCTCGCTTCGATGACATTCAATGAGAATTTCTCGAGGATACTTTCACTTGGGAGCTCGCGCGTGATCCGCCCCACCTGCTTGGTGGGAACCGCCAACAATGCAAAGTCCCACTGGCCTTCGGTCTCAACATTGAGTTGATAGTATCCTTCTTTAGGCGACGGGGTAAAAGCATATCCAGGGCGACGCCCCCCTAAGATGGCAAAGCCTTTGATGCGATAGTCTTTGGGTAGCTCTAAGAGGGTGGGATGTCCCGTGACCGCCGTTTGCTCTTTGGCAAGTTGGTCGAGGTTTTGTAAAACATTCCCAAAATTGACCCCTGGCAATTTGTTATTGTTCTGCTCCAGCAAAGAAATCATGACTTCCAAGGGGTAAATGTCCCGAATGGGAGATGTTTCGAGTTCGTTAAAAAGTTGCCGTACTTTGCCAGCATTTCTAAAGCCATTCAGAAGCGATGCGGATTTCTCTATGGTTTCAAAACGGTCCAAGCCTTGGTGGCGCCAGTAATCGAACAGTCGAACCATATGGCCCGGGGCTTTAAGGCCTAAATCTTCGATGGCTTTGGCGTCCAGCTCGGGGTCGAAAAAATCGTTTTGACCTTCTGCGCGAAGCTTTGAAAAATGGTCGCTGTCTTCTTTGATGTGGCCCAACAAATATTGCTCGATCATTTCGCGACGATTGCCTTCACCAAATGAGTCGCCGCCCAGCAAGTCACTGCCACCGCCGCCTTTTCGAGAAACGGCATTGGCGGTGAGGGTTTCTGAGTCTAAATCACCATCCTTTAAGGAGTCATCCAGTTCACTGGCGCCTTCGGCCGAGGCTTTTTTGGCGCGTCTTTGCTTGCGCATTTTTTTGAGAATGGCCGCGTCTGGCCCGTCTGCATCCCCAGGCACTTCGGCGTTCTCGGCCGCATTCTCAGCCGCCTGGCTGGTTTGCGCATTTTCTTTCTTTTTGGCTTCTTGTTTGGCCTCTTGTTTGGCTTGTTGGACCAAGCTTTGTTTCAAGCTACCGGTATTGATACGAAATTGTGACATGGGGCTCCTCAAACAGGTATTTCTAGCTCATAGCATTATCGGGCTTTTCGGGCTTCCGGTTTTCATATAAAACCGGAAAAAGAGCTTTTTTTTGCCCGAAAAGTCATGTTTTTGGGTTTCAAAGGCCTGGAGTAGCCAATTGAGTCAAAAAAAACGTATCAGACCCACCAGTGTGTGCCCGCGATGTGAGGGGTTCATGCAGCGTAAAACCGCCATTCAGGAGCGAACGGGAGCGCGGCATTGGGGTGATATCGACCCTTTTTTGCGTTTGGGAGGCGTGGACATTCACCATTTTGTTTGCATCCACTGCGGAAATATTTCGGCCTATCAAATCAAGTTCGTGTTTCCGGGGTTTGGTCGATCCAAGGGCTAGTCAAAGCGTGGCCTAACCGGGCTTCCAGTTTTTCGATAATCCCAGAATAGTGCTCGTTTTGAGACAGAGAAGGCATCAAGGTGACAAGATCGTATGGCAAGGGGGCGATGACCGTCTCTTCTTGAACGCCGTGGAGTTGAATGGCAAAGGCATGTAGCGCGTGCCGCGGATGTTCAAGATGGTCATCAGACGTATTTTCATTTTGGGTGGTTAAGGCATCAAAATAAATTTCGCCCATATCGTAGAGTTTGTCTCCAACAATGGGATGTCCCGCCAATGCCGCATGTGCCCTGATTTGGTGTTGCCGACCGGTGAGCGGTTTACATAAGAGTAACGAGCGGTTGCGTTCCGCATCATGATGAAGAAGTTCAAAGTCAGTATGACTGATGAGCCCGTTTGGGTCGGCGATCATTTTGATGCGCACCAGTCCGCGGTCGCCTTGTAAGGCCAATGGGGTATCCACCGGGAAGTTTGTCGTCGTGGGCTTCCCCTTTACGATGGCCAAATACAACTTGCGATGGCGATTTTTTTCAAAAGATTTTTTGATGTCGGATTCGGCCTGAGCCGTTTTGGAACAAACCAGGGTGCCACTGGTTTCTTTGTCCAGCCGGTGACAGATGTGCGGCGGTTTTTCGGGGAATCGCGTTTGCAGCCAATAAGTGATGGTTCGGTAATAATGGAGGGCAGTGGGGTGGACCGCTAAATAGGGGGGTTTGTTGATTACCAGCCGATTGGCGTCTTCATGAAGAATGCGAATGGGCCAGTTGGTTTCAGGCTTTTTGTCCGGGGGAATGCGCCAAAAAGAGACAGCATCGCCACTGTACAACCGTGTCGAAGGTTTGATGGCCAGGTTGTTTCTTCGAAAATCGCCTCGTGCGATGAGCAGCCTACATTTTTCTCGAGAGATACGTCCGATTTTTTCACTGAGATAAGTATCGGCCCTGGAGCCATCGTGTGGGTGGGGGACCAACCACCTTTGCACCACGGCCCTGTCATCACCAAATGCCGGGATTTTTGAAACCCGGTCACTCAAGGAATGTCTCTTTTTTCCAGACGAATGGTGGCGATGACCAACATGGCAGCGATGTAACACAGACCGGTCAGGGTGCCTTGAAAAAGGTAGGACCATTCCGGGAGTTCTCCTCCTTGGGCCCAGTCGGTGAGATCGAAAAGGTATAAGTGTGGGACGAGATAGTAGGCCAAGTTGAGCAGTGCTGAGAGGTCGGCGAATTTACCACTGTCGATAAGCCATTTGAGCATCAATGACAGGCGGCCAAGAATAAATATGAGGGCGGTGAAGGTGGCACTCATGGTGCTTGAAGAGCCGACGCCAAACATGATGGCAACGGCCCCAATGGTGAAACCCTCTAAGGACAAAAACATGAGTGCCCAAAAAATACGTTCGGGCTCTTTGGCCAGGATACCCACGCCCATGCCCCATAAAACCAGTCCGATCACCAAATTACTGATGACCACCAGTAAAACCACGGTGAAGAATTTCCCCATAATGATTTCAAATCGACTGATGGGGCGGGACAAGAGTAAATGGATTTGCTTGTTTTCAATTTCTGCGGTGAGGTTCACGATGGCCACGGTGGCCGCCATGGCTGCGGTAACGATAGACCCGAAAGCCATGCCCAAATCGACCAGCATGCGCGCACCTTCTCCCGAAGAAAGTCGATCCAGGACGAATGCAGCAATGACCATGAAAATGTTGGCGGCCAAGAGGTTGATGTAAATCCGGCTTCTGAGCAGCTGTCGAAAACCGGTGAGTCCCAATGCGATGATGCGTCGAATCATGAGACCTCCCGTGGCTGAGTTTGTTCGATGAGAGCGATAACCTCTTCTTCCAAGGTTGGTTTCATCGCTTCCACTTTATGAATGATTGCGGATGTGGGTTCGAGTTGTTGGAGGAGTCGCAAACATTCCTTTTGGCTGTCTACTTGGACAACAATATGGGGGCCTTGGCGTTGGACAGTGGTCCCCGAGGGTAAGGCCATGGTTTCGAGTATTTTATCTGCTTGGCCCAAAGTGAGTTCGTACCCTGAATGATGCGAGCCGAAGATTTGATTGATGGGGCCTTGAGATAAGGTTCGTCCTTCATTGAGAAGAATAATTTCATCACACAGGGCTTCAACATCGGGTAAAACATGGGATGAAAAGAAAATGGTTTTTCCCTGCGCTTTTTGCTCGGTGATGATATCGCGCACCACTTTACGCCCGATGGGGTCGAGCCCGCTCATGGGCTCGTCTAGAATGAGCAAGTCGGGGGTGTGGCACAGGGCCAATGCCAAACCGACCCGTTGCTGTTGGCCCTTCGAGAATCCTTTAAGAAGTTGGTCTTTTAGAGAGCGCATCCCCACTTTTTCCAGTAGCCCATCGATGTGGCTGGTATTATTGACATGGGAGCTGTTGCTCAAATGGAGATGGAGCTGAATGAGTTCAACGGGTTTGAGGGTTCGAGGCAGGTTTTGAATTTCGGGCAAATAGCCCACCTTGGCTTTGGTTTGGGTGGAGGAGGGAGGTTGTCCCAGAACACTGATTTGGCCTTGGGTGGGTTTCATCGCGCCCAGCAGCAATTTGATGGTGGTGCTTTTGCCCGCGCCATTGGGGCCCACAAAACCCACGATGGCTCCTTGTGGGACCTTAAAGGTAACATCGTGAAGGATGGCTTTCTTATGCCCCCAAAATCCAACCTTCAAATCTTTTTGAAGGTTTTGGGCTTCGATAACGTGTGTCATTCCGCCTCCATTTTTTGCTGTACCTCTTTGATTTCAGCCTCAACCTCCTCGCAGGGATGCAGGTCGGTTTTTTTGATAATGGACCAGCAGTATCCCGGTGGGGTGGGTGGCATCTTGTCGATAATACCATAGTCCAAGAGGTCTTGAACGCGCATTGCAATCCTTCCGTGTCGAAGACGGAAACTGGCTGCGGCTTGCTTGAGGTTCATTTTCACGCAGTTCTTAATAATCTTACCTGCGCGTCCTTGAAGGAACTCCTGAGTGCTGGTGGGTCCGCCCGCTGAGAGCAATTGACTCATGTTCTCGCTCATCATGGTGCAGTCAGTGGAGGCCCTTTCTAGGCGTTGGATGAACGATTTGAGATAGGGGGCATGGCCGGGTTTTTTCACTGCATTTTTGTAATGGACCAGCGCCTTTGGAATATTCATTTCACCGAAGTAGGCCACAAAACCACGCCATTGAGAAAACTCCCAATCATCGGGAAACTTTTGTTCTCCCTTCGCTAAAATTTTATCCGCAGCCGTCGTGCGTTCAGGGCTGGTGGCCAACAAAATACCACCTATCCAATAGGGTAAAGAGAAATTAGGAGCCAAATCTGTGATGCGGTCGAGATAATGTTCGATGCCCAGGTAGCCCGTGGCTTCGCTGTAGCCAGAACCGACAAAAGAAACCACTTGTAGCCACAAAATGTCGGCCGCCGCCTGAGGACGCCCCAATGAAGCCACGTGCAGCATTTCTGTGGGCGGGGGAGGTTGAAGCTCTGTGATGTGCTGTTGAGTGGGAGGGTTAGGGGGCGCAAAACCGAGCCAGCCCACCACAGAACCGACCAGGGCTATTCCTAAGGTATAACTTATGTTTCTATCTCTGGAGCTAGGCATCACCGGTTTCGTAGCATTGTGTGCCTTGAAAAAAAAGCCACAAGCCTACAAGTGGAAATCAAAATGGAGCATCAATGGATGGGTGTGACAAAAGACAAACGAAATTGGAAAAAAAAAAGCCTCCCGAGGGGAGGCTTTTTTGTTGCGTTCAGACGGTGAATCTAATCACAAACGTTTGAACCAGGCATAGACTTCAACGCGTTGTTTTGGTTGATGGTCCATGTATCACCTTGCATATCGGTTTTGACACCACCTACTGCGGTTCCGAGGAACTTGTAGATCATTTCGTCGTCACCGTCGTAAGGAACAGTGTAGTTGTAACGGAACTTGTTGCCCTTAATGTTGAAGTGCATGGTGTTCAAGTCAGATTGCTCACGCTGGGTTTTGCAATCGCGGTCGCAACCACCAGAGAAGTGCGTGTAAGTATCGTACTCTGCACGATATGCTTCTTCTGCAGTGTAGATGGCCTTCAAAGAAGAACGAGCCTCTGACTGTTTAGAACGACATTGAAATTTCACGAAGTTCGGAATCGCAATCGCAGCGAGAATACCAATAATCGCAATAACGATCATCAGTTCGATCAACGTGAAGCCCTTACCAAAGCTAGCGCCTAGTTTTTTTAACATGTTAGTTTTCCTTCCTTTGTATAAGAACTCCCGCCCTCCGCGGTTGTCCCAAAAAGTGATATCGAGTTCACCCTTAACATAAGCACATGCCGTGCCAAAAATTTTTGACCGGGGCTTACAAACATTTTTTCTGTAAATGCCTGTAAAAAAAGAACATTACTTGGCTGCCAGTCTGAGGCCCCCGTTGGAGGGTGACAAAATAACGCCAAATCGTTCTTTTGGGGTGACATTTATTGTCAGTTTTCCCCCGGATGATTCGGCCGCAACTTAGTTAAAGGGATGATCTTCTGTCAAGCCCATAATGGCCGGCAACCCTTTGTTAGGCCTAGATATCGATTTTGAAGTGTTTGTATCCGCGCCAGAGCATTTTACCCAGCATCAGTCCATGCCGAAATCGATGAATCTGGGTGGAGCCATATCGCCGGGCTTTATACCGCACTGGCATCTCTGCAATCTGAAGACCCAGTTGTGACGCTCCAAAGAGCAAATCAAAATCTCCGAATGGATCTTTGGCGCCAAACATATCTCTTTGACGATGTATTTTGTTATAATCCGAGCGTCTTAAGACCTTGGTACCACACAGCGTATCCTTGAGTGGTTGGGACAGTACGTAAGAAAAAGCGATGCCAAAAAGTTTGTTTGCGATGAGATTAAGGTGACGCATGGCTTCGTCTTCCATGGGGTATACGAGCCGACAACCGTTGATGAATTCACCACGGCCTTCTGCCAAGGCCATATAGAACCTGGGCAGATCTTCGGGCATCACCGTGAGGTCTGCGTCGAGAATCATCAGAACATCACCTGTGGCTTGGGCGAAGCCACTCATCACCGCATCGCCTTTGCCTTTGCCCGTTTGGGGAACGAAACGGATATCGCAGGGGGAGTCCTCTTCTTCCATGGCCCTCAAGATTTCTTCTCGGGTACCGTCTTCGCTTCCCCCCTCCACAAAAATAATTTCCGTTTTTGGTCCCATTTTCGGGGTGCGACGAATGGCGGGCCGGATATTGCCCCGTTCATTTTTGGCAGGGATTAAAACTGTCGTCGACAAAGGCTCGGGCTGCACGTGGAAATCAGGCCCTGGCCGGGCCACCACATATTGTAAAAGGTTTAAATGGTGGATGCCCGGTAATCCCGCTGCATACCGGTTGAGCAAGTTGCCAATCATCGGGACGGCCAGTGGGCAAAGCAATTTGTCCCCATGAGATACCTTGGTAAAACCATTGAGGCGGAGTAAATTGGTAATATCCCCAATGGTGAACCAATTTTGTATATATTGCGGTCGTTTAAAGCCAATTGATTGAGCAAGCTCTAAGGCCGGTTGCCAGAAGAAATTATAGTAACTTATGACGATTCGAGTCTCTGGGTGACAAATTTTGCGCAATGCTCTAAAGGCTGCCCATAAGTCCCTGAGTTCACCCACTAAATCGGCCAGAACCACAACATCAAAGGTCTCTTCCCCCAAATCGAGCGTTTCGGCATTCATCTTTTCAAAACGTAGGTGAGGGTACTTTAAACGGGCTTTTTCGAGCATTTGGCCCGAAAAGTCCACGCCAACCCCTACGGACGGGTTGAGCGCCGCCAGCGTATCGCCTGTGGCGCAGCCCAGTTCAAGGACTTTGAGTCCAGGAGGAATCAGGTGTTTGAGCAGTTGGGTTTGTTCTTTGTAGTAAAGCGCATTTTTTTGGCGCCATTGGTCGTGTGTGAGCGCCATTTGGTCGAAATGAGCTTCCAGCTCACTGGCGGTTTCCTCGGGGTTGATGTGCTGGGTCTTGGGTGTCTTTTGAAGTTTAAACGGGACGACATTCATAAGAAATACCTGCGGCTACTGGAAATGAGCGGTTGACCAAGTGCCCATAGTATATGTTAAGATTTGGCCCTGAAACAAGGTCTTGTCCCGAGGAAGGAAATTTTATGGCGCAAACAAAACCGCCTCCATTCACTTTATACGAATACCGCCCGTCGCCATTTTGTGTGGCCGTTCGCTTGGCGTTGGAGGAGTGTGAAGTTCTCTTCACGGCTCGGGAAGTAGATCTCAATAAACCCAGAACCGCAGCTTTTCTGAAGCGCTCCCCCTTTGGGCGTTTGCCGGCCCTGGTGGAGCATCGCCCTGGTGGTGAGCTGGCCATTTTCGAATCCACTGCGATTTTATTGTTTTTGGCCGATCGCTTTCCAGAATCCTCGTTGGCTTTCGACGATTTGGGCTCGAAAGCAGAGGCTACGTCGTGGTTGAGCTTTATCGCCAATTCATTTAGCGAGGTCCTTTGGGCCACCGTGTTGGAAGAAAGCGTTTATGAAGACGACCAAAAAAGCGGGTCTGGCCTTCAGCGGTCTCGGGCCGAATTGGAACGACAATTAGATGTTTTTGACAAACATTTGGCCCGCCGCGCGTTTTTGGCGGGTGACTACTCTGTGGCAGACACCCTGGCGACCCCGTTGCTGGACATGCTGGATCGCGTGGACAATCTCGATATGGATGCTTATCCAAGGGTTCGGGATTGGCGCAAACGTCTCCGCACGCGGGCCAGTTACAAGAATGCTTGGCCCCAAGAGAAGAAAAGCTAGAAAAAACAGTTTAGTACAGATTTATCGCGTCCCAGCCCAAAGGGTGTAACATTTTGGTACACCCTGCGCTGTGGAGCGTAATTTGGCTCTTTTCAGTGTTGGTCTGACCAATCTTTTGGAGGCAAAACCCGGCTTCTATGAGCGAATTGAGTTCGTTTTCTTTGGCCTTTGGGACTGAGAAGAGCAGCACAAAGTCTTCACCTCCGTGTAAAACCGCGTGCTCAACCTGTTGGGACTGTTTGGGCGTAGTTTGAGGCAGATGTTGGACAAGGGGCGCTAATTCAAGGGAGGCGCCGACGCCTGACGCCCGACATATTTTGTGGAGGTCGGAGGAAAGGCCATCGCTGATATCAATGCAAGCGCTGGCCAAACCATTTAAATGATGCCCCAAACCCAGCTCGTGGTGGCCATTGAGATGACGTTCCACCCATTTGCGTTCTTGCTTGGAGCGGTTTTGAACCCAAGTTTGGAATTGAGGGTCACTCAAAAACGGTTGTGCATGGTGTGCTTGCTGAATTAAAGACAGTCCCAAATGGCTTTCCCCCAACGGCCCAGAAAGCCAAAGTGATTCCTCTGGTTGAGCCGATTGGTGCCCCAGGCCAGCGCCATGGGTCTCGCCTATAATTGTAATGTGGCATGAAAAACCTTCTTTTTGCCATCCCAAATCGCCGCCCAGCAAAAGCAGTTGGTGTTCCCGACAGACTTGAGCGGCACCGTGCACAAATGACTGGAAGCCCTCAGAGTTGTTGAGCCAATCATGGGAAATACTCAAAGACCAGGTAAACCCTAAGGGTTGCGCGCCCATGGCAGCTAAATCGGACAGGTTTTGTTTGATGGCCCGACCGCCGGCTTGAGCGGCGGTGCCCCAAAATGGCCGAAAATCCACATCGGAAGCAAAGGCGTCTGTGGAAACAGCCAATCTTTGTCCCGAGTTGGGCAGTACTAAAGCGCCGTCATTTGAAAAGCCTTTGGCGCCTTCGTGGAGTAGGCCTGTGAATGAGGTGTGAATGAGTTCGAGAACGTCTTGTTCTTTCATGGCGACGCATTCCCCGCTTTTAAATCGGCTGCGATCTGTGCCAGCACGTGTTGAGGCCTTTTTTGCTTCAGCCCATGAGAGAGTTGATCGAGGGCGTCACGCCATTCGGTAAGCTGATGAGGGGCCAGTTGTAGATAGGTGTCCGTTTGTTGCTGACTCAGTGCTTTATCCTGACGCAGGTGATGTAAGAGTTCCTCCCAGATGTTGTTTGGACTTTCTGTATTCAGGTCAAAACAAAACTGAACGAGTTGTACAAAAGCCTCCAAGTCCTCAGCGCGCAAGGTGGGGGTGATATTGCTGGGTAGGGACCCAGGTACCAGTTGCAATTGGGGACCATAGTTTCCTAAGCCGCGCTCCACGCCGAAAAACCCCATGCCCAAGCCTGCACTGTGTAGGGTTTGCAGTGCATCTGCCACCGCTGCCAAGTCTCGGGTGAGGCTGTAGGGAAAATGGCGTAAAGATGAGAGGTCTAAATGCGCGTCAGTGCTGGGTGA
>MDTD01102355.1_pt1 | contig 20922 bp, 15 predicted proteins | sample 811221 | NCBI WGS metagenome assembly MDTD01 (sample SAMN05326646, study PRJNA326480) | marine metagenome | isolation source: seawater | place: Pacific Ocean: South West | collected 2011
AATCAAACCATCTATTTTACCTGGCGCAAAGTTACCAACAACCTCAGAGCCTAGTTTTGCATGATCTTCTAAGGTCATTTCATTTAACTCGTAGTTGACCACAAGAAGACTTGTTTCTTTTGAATTTTCTTGACTTTTCTCAGGAGCCTTTTTCGTTGTTTCACCACAACTAAAGAGTATAAAGATTGATAAAACAAAAATTATTTTTTTCATGATTAAATAAATTTCAAGATTTTAATATTATTAAAAATACAATTATTTTTGAATCAATAATTGAAATAAGATCATAATCATCTTTATCTTTTTTTATTATTTTGTCAACTTATGAGATCTTCACTTAAGTATATTATTGAAGGGTTTGTGATATTTGGGAGCATCTTTTTCTCATTTTATATTGAAGATTTAAGAAAAGTAGATGAAGATTTTATTACTAAAAATGAGCTTGTAAGTGATTTAATAATTACTCTGGAAGATGATTTACAACAATTAAAAAACTTACAGGAAATTCTATTAGAAAGTGAGAGACTCATACTTGAGATTCTTAATGATATTGATAATTCTCACACACAATTAACTGATATTGATGCAATAAATAAAATATTAGCAATTGAAGTTGGATTTTCATTTTTTCCTAAAGATGGAATTTTTAATCAACTAATTACAACAGGTAGTTTTGAATTGATTAAAAATAATCAGTTAAAAACAAAACTTTTGGAAATGTATAATCATCAAAAGGATAGAAATTATGCTACTTCACAAGAAATTGACAGATTCAATATTGATTTTAGAGGAGACATTGTTAAAAAATTTAGAATAAGATTTAGCTACAATTCATTTGATGGAAAATTCTATGGCTCCCGTAGCCTAACAAACTTTAAGTTTGATAAAAATTATTATTTGTCTAACTCTTTTTATGGTTTAATATCTCAGGGACAGCTTTATGTTAATATGTATATGAGACAACTTAAAGATATTGAAGAGAATTATGAGGCATCTTATGCTCTCGCAAAAGAAGAAATAAGGAACAAATAATTTATTGAAAAATATAAAATACTTCTAATTACTTCTGAGATCAAATCGATCAGCGTTCATAACTTTATTCCAAGCTAAAATAAAATCATTTATAAATTTATCATTATTATCATCTTGCGCATAAACTTCTGCGATGGCCCTTAATTCTGAATTTGAACCAAAAACTAAATCTGTTCTAGAAGCAGTTCTAATTATCTCCCCTGATTTCCTGTCCCTTGCCTCATAACTATTATATCCTATTGGATTCCATGCAACATCCATTGATAAAAGAATCTTAAACCAGCTATTATCTAACTTACCCTCTGTCCAAAGTCCATCTCCCGAAATAGAAATACCCATTGAACGCATTCCTCCAACTATTAGGGTTAATTCAACAGGATTTAACCCCAGTAATTGAGCTTTATCAAGAAGTATTTCCTCTGGACTGACAGCAAATTCTTTTTCAGAATAATTTCTAAAACCACATGCTTTTGGTTTAAGAAGATTAAATGAATCAATGTCAGTAAGTTCTTGAGTAGCATCTCCTCTCCCAGTAACTGTCGGAACTTCAACCCCACAAGACATCTCAATTCCAACAGCACCACCTAAGACTATTACGTCTGCAACACTGACATTATATTTAGATGCTATCATTTCATATATTTTTAAAACCCTATTTAATTGCTCAGGCTGATTGACCTGCCATTCTTTTTGGGGTAAAAGTCTTATTCGAGCACCATTTGCTCCCCCTCGATTATCAGAGGCTCGAAATGTACTAGCACTCGCCCATGATGTTTCAATCATTTCCTTAACACTTAAATCTGATCCAGATATTTCTGAACGAATTTGTTTTTCCATATCCTTGGGTATAATATTCCCCTTTGGAATAGGATCTTGCCATATATATTCAACATCTTTAAAATCTCCAGTAATGTAGTTAGTCCTCGGACCCATATCTCGATGTAATAATTTAAACCATGCCTTAGCAAATGCTTCTCCAAAATCTTCAGGATTATCTTTAAATCTATCACATATTTTTCTATAAATCGGATCCTTTTTTAATGACATATCAGCAGTTGTCATCATTGGCAATACTTTTTCATCACTTCCATCAACTTGAGGAACCATATCTTCTTCACTACAATCTATTGGATGCCATTGCCATGCTCCGGCAGGACTTTTTTTACATTCCCATTCGTATTTTAATAAAAGATTTAAAAATCCCATATCCCATTTAGTTGGATTAGTTGTCCAAGGACCCTCAAGCCCACTAGTAATTGCATGAACTCCCATACCATCACCATGACTACTTTTCCAGCCTAATCCCATCTCCTCAATAGGAGAGCCTTCAGGTTCAGAGCCAACCAATTCAGCATCACCAGCACCATGAGCCTTACCAAAAGTATGACCGCCAGCAACTAATGCAACAGTTTCTTCATCATTCATTGCCATTCGCTTAAAAGTTTCTCTAACGTCTTGAGCTGAAAGTTCTGGATCTGGTTGACCATTTGGCCCCTCCGGATTAACATATATAAGCCCCATTTGAACAGCAGCTAGAGGGTTTTCTAGAGATTGTCTTGTGTCTTTGTAGCGATTATCACCTAACCATTTATCTTCAGATCCCCAATAAATGTCCTTTTCTGGATGCCAAATATCCTCTCGTCCAAGAACTGTCCCATGATTTGGCCCTCCCATATCTTCTATAGCAACATTTCCAGCTAAAACTAAAAGATCAGCCCATGATAATAGATTTCCGTACTTCTCTTTAATTGGCCAAAGCAAGCGCCTGGCTTTATCCAAATTTCCATTATCAGGCCAAGAATTTAGAGGTGCAAATCGTTGAGCTCCAGTAGCAGCACCTCCTCTACCATCTCCGTTACGGTATGTCCCTGCAGCATGCCATGTCATTCGTATAAAAAATGGCCCATAGTGACCGTAGTCAGCTGGCCACCAATCTTGACTATCTTTCATCATTTGACTTAAATCTTTTTTTACAGCACTTAAATCAAGCTTTTTTACATCCTCTTTGTAATTATATTCTGCCAAAGGATTGCTTTTTCTATCATGCTGACGCAGTATATCTATATTTAGCTGATTTGGCCACCAATCTTTATTTTGAGTTCCAATGCTTGGCTTAGTAGTTGAGCCATGAAATGGGCATTTGCTTTTCTCCATTTTGATAGTTTATAATTATTTTGACTACAAATATTACTTAATAATTTTTTATTCCAATTAATTTCTTATAATTAATAGTTATAGTTTTATAAATACTAAAAATAAAAATTTACATTTATTTAAATAGATTTTATTTAGACTAAAAAAATTGCAGTGACAACTTAACCCTTATTTATAAATAAAACTTTTGTCTAATTCTTCAGAATCTTTATACTTAATTCTAAGATCGTTTAATTCTTTTTTTAATTTATTGAGAACTTCACTATATCTTGGGTCATCATAAACATTATTCATCTCATAAGGATCATTCAAACGATCATATAGTTCCCACTCATCAACATCGTAATAGAAATGAACCAATTTGAATTCCTTATTTACAATCCCATAATGTCTCTTCACCATGTGTACTGATGGATATTCATAGTAATGATAATAAACAGCGTCTCTGTTCCACTTTTCAGAATCACCTTTAAATAGTGGAATAAGGCTCTCTCCTTGCATATCATTAGGAGCCTTAATCATAGCAGCCTCTAAAAATGTTTGAGCAAAATCTAAATTTTGGACCATTTCTTCCGAAGTTGTTCCTGGTTTAATCACATTTGGCCATTTAATCATTAATGGTGTTTTGAACGATTCATCATAAATAAATCTTTTATCAAACCAACCATGTTCACCTAAATAAAAACCCTGGTCTGAGGTATATACTACAATAGTATTTTCATCTAAACCAGTCTCATCTAAATAGTTTAAAACCCTGCCAACATTATCATCAACAGAAGAAATAGTCGCCAAGTAATCTTGCATATATCTTTGATATTTCCATTTCATTTTTTCTTTATGACTCATTTTTGGCCAATTAGTTTTAAAATCTTCACTGATTTTATCTAAAGTCACATCATATTTTTTCTTCTGCTCCTCATTTGCTCTTCCAAAAGGACGGTAAAAACCTTGTTCATTTGGACGCATCAGGGTACCGTCTCCCTTAACATAAACAATTTCAGGTTCTACCTTTCCCATTTCTTCAAAAGTGGATGGCCTTACCTTGCTATCATGCATGTATTGCATATGGGTAAGAATATTCATTTCTGCAGTTTTTGCAGAAGTTCCTCTACCACTATAATCATCATGTAAAGTTTTAGGCTCTGGAAATTCTTTTTCATAAAACTCAGCAAACTTCTCTGGGCTTGGCCACCATGCTCTATGAGGTGCTTTATGAAGATACATCATTAAAAAAGGTTTATTTTCATCTCTTTTATTTTTAAACCAATCTATAGTCAAGTCAGTAATAACATCTGTAACATATCCTGTTATTATAGTGTCTTTATCCTTTCCTATAAATTTTGGATTTATATAACTGCCTTGACCAGGAAGTATGAGAAAGTCATCAACTCCTTTTGGATTATTCCCAAAATGAAGCTTGCCAAACATTGCTGTTTGATATCCAGCCTTTTGAAAAAGTTGAGGAAAAGTAATCTGTGTATCATCAAATTTTGCATGATTATCAATCTTCCCATTAAGATGACTATGTTTACCTGTTAATATTACCGCCCTTGAGGGAGCGCATATTGAATTAGTTACACAGGCATTTGTGAAAAGCATACCTTCATTAGCAATTCTATCAATATTTGGTGTTCTTATTAATTTATCATCATATGCACTTATTGCTTGATAAGCATGATCATCAGACATAATAAATAATATATTAGGTCTGGCTTTAGTTTCATTTTTTTCTACACAGCTGAGGGCCACTAAACTAAAAAACAAGAAAAGAATGTAATACTTCATATTTTAATTTTTGAAACTACGATTTATTGAAACCTCATTTGCATTTGTTTCATTTTTTTATCTGGGGTTTGACAATTAATCAATAAAGGCATAATGTTATAAGAGATAACTGTAGAATAGTATTTTTCATAAACTCTTTGTTTTATTTAGGTTTCCTGTTTTTTCGTTGAATTTAAAAAACATTTTGAAAATTATTTATATGTAAACTTAAAATATTATTTTACTGATCATATATCTAATTCAATGAAGAAGGTTCTAGTTCTATTTTTGATTTGCTCCAATTTATATCCTCAAATTTCAAATAAAAAAATTAATAGATGGGTTTCAAAAAATCAAAATTTAGAGGGTTCAATTGTTTCAATTGCAATTAAAGAGTTAAAGAAAAATAAAAAAATATATGGAATTAATTTAAGCACTAATATGACTCCAGCATCAAATGTTAAAATTTTAACTGTGCTTGGTTCTATTAGCTTCGGAGATTCTATTCCATTATTAAAATATAAAGTCTCTAGTTCTAATGATACATTGAGAATATCTCCCACGGGTTATCCTTTGACTGCACATCCAAAATATATAGATAAAGATTTAGAAAAATTCATAAAACCCTATAAGCACATATTTTATCATAAGCCTAAAATAGAACTAAGTAAATATGGTCCTGCATGGGCTTGGGATGATTATAATTATTATTTCCAGGCTGAAAGATCAGAAATGCCAATTTATGGAAATGTAATACAAGTTTTTAAAAAATCTAATGGAGAAATAGAAATAATTCCTGATAACTATAAAATTAATTTAGATTTTGAGCAAAAAGAAATAATCTTTCGAGAAGAGGCAGATAATAATTACTTCATTAATCCTTCGCTGATAAAAATGGGTGATACATTATATTCTCCATTTATTACATCAAGAAAAAATACTATTTCCTTACTCAAGGATTTTTTAAATACGCCTGTAAAATTCTCTGAGCAAGAATTATCTGATTATAATACATTAAATAGTAGTCAAGTAGATAAAATATATTCTGCCATTTTAAAAGATTCTGATAATCTTATCTCTGAAAGTTTAATGGCAAATATTTCACTAAGATTAAATGATACTATTTCAGTAGATAAAGGGGTTGAATTGATTCAAAACAGATTTAATGAAAATGTATCTAACCAAATAAAATTATATGATGGATCAGGGCTATCAAGATATAACCTAATAACATCAAAGGCATTAATCTTATCATTGGAAAAAATATATCAACTAATAGGTTTGGAAAGAATAAAGAATATATTTCCGAAAAATTATATCCTTAAGGATAAAGAAGATTTTGTGTGGGGTAAAACAGGTACATTAAGAAATAATCACAATTATTCAGGTTATATAATTACTAATAAAAATAAGTTATATGTGTTTAGTATAATGATTAATCATTATCCTGTTGATCTGGAAAAAATAAAAGAGGCAATAGCAGACTTTTTAATTTATTTAAAGTCAAATACATAAAATTGATCGAAAAGGGTTTGTTTTAAAACAAAATTCAACCTCCCTCTAATACGTTTTTTTAAAATGAAAATAAAATATTCATGTTTAATTCATTTTAACTGCCCTACCATACTTAAGATGATTTCCTAATATACCATCTTTAGTTATACACCAAAACAAACTGCATGGAGGCTTAATTTTTACCTCTGGAGCATAGCCATCTGTTAAATAGATACATCCATCATATTTTTCAAATCTATTAGACTTTAAATAACTAAAAACTGGATCAAATAAAGTTCCGCCTCCCCCACTAATAAATTTAGGTAATTTCCCCCTGTATGAATATTTCCTTTGTACTTCAGCATCACATTCTATGACTTCAATTTCTGCACCTTGTTTCCAAATACTATGAATTTCGCTAAAAAAAATTACAAAATCATCTTCTTTTATTGATCCTGATGTATCAATAGCTACTGCTAAACGTTGATACCTTTTAATTTTAATTCCTGGTCTAGTTCCATATCGTTTACTGATTCTTTTCATAGTATAATAAACTCTTGTTTTTCTACTTGATGTTGAGAATAATCTCAATGCTCTTTTCCAATCTATTTGAGGCTTTCGTTTCTCAATAATAACATTGATCATTTTTTTAATTCCAAGAGGAATAGAACCATAATCTTTTATAGGTGTACGATCTTTAGCTTGAATTATCATTCTATCTAATTCAGTTTCAATAATGTTTGAACTGGACCCCTTGTTTTCACCCCACTTACTATGATCACTATGAGATATTTCCTCTGAGACCTGATTGATTGTTTTTTTTGTATTATCGTCAGAACTTTGCTGTTTTAATTTTTTGTAATACCACTCAACTGATTTATCTGGAGGTAAATTAAGGTCTGAAAATGTTGAGAGTGTTACTGCTGATTCTGGCAACCTCCAGGGTTCTATAAGTTGATTCACAACTAAATCTGCAGCAATATTAAATAACTTATTATCATAGCTCTTGGATTGCATTCGAAATAAATGTTTAAAAAGAATATGTAAAGTTTCATGCTTTATCACAGCAACTCTTTCATTAAAAGACTTTAATTCCTTTAGAAAAAAATTTTCATTAACATACAGAGCAATTTTACCTGATTTGAATCCAACAGCTGCTGTTGGAATTTCATCTGTAATAACTCGGATTATTCCACTAAGAAAATGAGCATAAAATGGCTCTTTCATTAAAAGTTTAATGATACATCTGGAAATTTCACTTTCTATATCCTTCACTTAAAAAGTCTAAAAAGTTAAAGTACCTGATCTTAAACTTTCAATTATTGGAGTTGAGAGTTTTGGTAGTTCTTTTGAATCAGTAATGTTATGAAATCTTATATCTAACAAATTAAGATTTGGCAACTGTTCTAAACATTTGATGCTTGAAACAGATTCGCATTCTCTTAAACTAATATTTGTTAAAGATTCTATTTTTGACAAAGATTCAATATCATTTAATTTTTGACATTTACTTAAATCGAAAGTTTGAAGTGTTTTTAAATTTTCTAGTCCATTCAAATTAAGTAAATTATAACAATTATAAATTTTTAAAACTTTTAATTTATCTAATCCAGATATCCCCTTTAAATCAACAATAGCAGATGAAGAACCCCAAGATTCTTTTGGCAGAATATGTATTTCTTCAATCGATTTTAGAGATTTTATTCCTTCTAAACTTTTTAACTTTTGATTGGTTTTAAGAATTAGCTTTTTAAGATTTTTTAATCGAGACAAATCAGAAATTAATGTTATTGAAGTATCTTCAATTGTAAGTGATTCCAATTTTGTTAAACCTGACACCAGAAACAAAGAGCTATATTGAGAGCCACTAATTGATTCTTTAGTTATTTGTGATTTAATTTTATCTGCTGCTTTACAACCATCAGGACTAATTGAAACCATTCCTCTTAATGCAAATTCTCTAAACTCTTCTAGTTTTTTGGTTCCTGCTAAAAACATTGGATTTGGGAGAATTTTATCGCCATTATATTTTATCCCATTTAAGAAATAATCAAATATTTCTATTTCAGAGATTGTAGAGGCTAAATCTAATCCTAAATTAATTTCTTCATAATTATCTGATATAATTAACTTTTGAAGTTTTTCAATAATTTCCTTGTTAGCACTTGAGACAGAAACTGTTTTTTTCTTTTTTTTAAACTTACTAAAGTATTCTGTCACTTTTTCAACAGAGTCCATTTTTAAAAACCTTGGCTTTGGCTTTACCTTATAACATTTTCCGAGCAAAAGGCGATCGATTGGAAGGTCAATTAATCCTTCAACAGAAATTAAAGAAGAACAATCTTCAAAATCAACACATATAAGTTTTGAAAATTCACTTAGATAATCAACATTTACGATTTTTGGACAGTTAGTTATCTTTAACAATTGAATTCCTGAGTTTTTTAAACCTTCTAAGCTTGCTAAGTTTGGACAATTCTCCACAATAAATTCATTGAGAGGTGGCTCTCCCCAATCTCTATCTTTATAATAAATCCGAGCTTTTTCATGCCAATAATTATTGTACAATCCATCTAAAGTAATTTTACATTTTGAAGGAATAGGAATTGATATTGAATTAAATAAATCTCGGTGTATATTATCGTCATTAATTATATCCAATATTTCTGTTTCTATTTCATTCAACCATGGAAAATCAGCACTTGAGCTTTTTGAATTATTAAAGATTGAAGCTTTATTTATTGAATCTAAATTTTTTATAGAAGAAGATGAAATATCGATTGATTTTAATTTTTGACAATTTTCAAGACCTTTTAAATCAGTTAAAGAACTATTCCCTTTAAGATTAATTTCTCTTAAATTGACTGAATTTGATAAGGCATTTATATTTTGAAGATTAGTACATCCTGAAGCATTTAATATTAGTAAATTTTTGGTGTTACTAAGAGAATCTAAATTCTTGATTGCGGAAAGATCACAAATATTAACATAAATCAGCTTGTTAGAATTTTCTAATCCTTCTAATGATATTAATTTATTACAAGATGTTATAACTATTTTTCTTAAACTATTTATCTCTTTTAAAGGTTTAATACTTTCCAATTCAGGATGATCATAAAAAATAACTGAAAGTAAATCTTTAGAATTTTGTAATCCATCAATAGATATCAACTTTCTTTCGCTATTAAATTCTACCTGCATCAAACTATTAATGGATTTTAATTCTATTAATTTAGAAATACCAGTTCCATCGGTTTTTAAAAATCTTAATTTTTTAAGATTTTCAATCCCCTTTAAACTAAAATCTTTTTCAGAGTAAAAAGGACTTCTGATATAGAGGCATTCTAAATTGATGAGACTAGAAAATAGCTCAAAATTTGAAGGAAAATCTTCAATTTTATAATCTGCATCTAAGTATAGTTTTTTTAGATTTTTAAATTTCCAGGTTTTATTAATTTCTGGAATTGTTAATCCTCTTTTCAACTCAAGATTTTCAATTTCAAGATTATAAATTGATTCAAAACCTATTATTTCCGCATAATCATCTAAAATCAAAATTTTAAGATTTTTAAAATTTGATAAATATTTTACATAAATTTTAGATTTCTCGTTACTGTAATTACTTTTTATGTTACCATTTAGTGATAATTTTTCTATTGAATTCCTTAACATCTCACCTTTGCTTCCATCTGGCGCAAAATTAACTAACCCCAATAAAGCTGTCGTATAGTAATGTTGATCAGGTCCTGTAGTGCCCCAATCATGTTTAAAAGGAGAAAAATTATTTGCACCAACAATATCATTCCATCCAATTTCTAAATCAACTTCTTTTAAAAATTCATCATAGATATTTAAATTATTTAAAGATTGGATCAAATCAATACCCATTTGAATTTTATCAAAATCTCTTTCTGAAAAAAATTTTTTAATTTTTGAATAATGTTGTTTTTCTTCTTTAGATAACATAAGTAAAAATTTTAAAGTGTGTCTAATAATTTATTTGCTAATCTTTTGTCTTTAACCATGGTTTTTACATCATCAGGAGCATTTTTAGACAAATCCATGTACAGGCTCATTAATAAATCATTAGGGATTATATCAAGTAGCAAAAAATCTATTAAATTTTTAGTATTATTTTTTGAGGGTTGATAATTATCTGAAATTAACTTTAAATAAAGTCTTGAACAAATTGTAGATAACCTATCAACTCTTTTAGATCCATTTTTATCAACGGAGACATCTTCAAGTCTTCTTTTAACAGTTTGAAAATCCTTTGCATCTAAAATTTCATCAGGTTCTATTAATTGAGTTAATTCATCATTCACAAAAGCAATAAATGATGACACTGTTACCTCATCAAGAGAACTCAGAGCAAGTGCTTCAACTAAATGAAGGTTTCCTTTTAAATCTTTAATTGATTGAATTTGCTCAAAAAACTGAGTTAAACTTCTTGGTGTGGTTCTTTCTGAATTAACAAGCTCTGGATATGTTAATACAAAAGATATCCCTCTTGAGTCTACCTTTGCTTTCATAGCCCATTCTGCCCATATTTTAGCATCAAATTTTAATGAAGCATGGAGCATTCTTGTAAGCATAGCCCCATCCATTGGTGTTACAGAATAGTCACCACCTTCTGGGTTAGCAGTGGCTACAATTTGCCATTTGGGAGGTAGTTTCCAAGAAGTTAGTTCAAAATTTTGTAGAAGCTGCATACATCCCCTCAGAATTCTATCATCTGCACGATTTACGTCATCTAATAATAAAATTCCAGGTCCCTCATCTTTTGGAACCCAGTCAGGAGGGCTGTATACAGTATATTCATCGCCTGAAATTTTTTCATCAGGATCAATTACATTAGGCATCCCATGTAGATCACCCATTTCTTCAAATTGAGCAGGTGCAATGTATGAGAATTTCCAACCTTTTTCTTTAGCAAAATCTCTAACTATTTGTGTTTTACCTAAACCGTGTGTTCCCCATATACAAATTGGAGTTCCTCGTTTTCCTTCAGAATTTAAATTGTTATTTCGCTCAAAAATGTGATTTAAAATATCTTTTAATTCCTTACTATTTCCTTTTTTACCAAACTCAATTAAATCTATTGACATAATTTTACTAAATTGGGTTGTAATCGGAAATTAAGAAAATTGAGACAGATTTTCAAGTGTTTTACTCCCATAATTTTTTTTGTTTCAAGTAATTTAGTTTTTTCATTTAGTTGGAATCAAAAAATTATACAAGATGACTCCATTAAGGTTGAAAAATTTATCAATCATGTCAAAACCTTAAATTACATTTCAAGAAAAAATGCAAGTGATCCATACTTTCTGGATTTAACTTACAAATATTCAGATTCTATTCTTTTAATTGATCCAGAAAATGAGTTCGCTTCAAATACTAAAATAAATATAGATTTAACCAGATCAACAATAGAAAATAATGTTATCAATAAATTTAAATTATTTGAGTTCTATTCAGGAATTCCTAATTATTATGGGTTTGTAGATGATCCAATAGAATACGCATACGATGAAGCAATAGAAAAACTAATAAAAACCAGATACATAAAATTACATAACGGTCCTCTTTCAGATGCTAATATTACATCAATTTTAATGAGAGAGAATTGTGGCGATGAGATGTTTGAAATTGTGAATCAGACCTTAGTATTAAATACTAATCACCATATCCTACAAAAAGATGAATTAATTGAAGTTTTTGGAGCAGAAAAGACAGACCAAATAATTAATGGAAAATTTAATGATGATGATGCGAAAAGACTCGCTAAGGAATTAAACCTTGAAAGAGTAGGTGTTTTCAAGGTTAATGATTTGGATGTTATTAATAATGAAATATGGTTTGTTCAGATAAATTTTAGCACTTTTTTAGAAAAGGAATTTACAGAAGCAATTTTTGAAAAAGGGGTATCAATTGATAAGAGAGAAATAAGTTTTCTAAACTTATTAGGAAGTCTCGCCTTGAATTTATTTTTAGCATTTTATTTATACTTAATATTAATTAATATTCAATATCAATTATCTATAGAAAACAAAACAAATCCTTTCAAGAAATTAATTTTATCAATTTTTTATGGTTTTAAATCAGCATCAGGACAGATTTTGGCTAGTTTACCATGGATGAAGTCGATTAGAGAACTTTATCCTGTAAATTTCACAAAGCGATACATCTACTACTTAATTGCTCCAACAATTTTATCAGTTTTGATGATATTTATTACATCTTTCCTAGTGCCAAATCCTGAAGTTCATTTTCTAGAACCAAATGTTATTATCTGGTTTGTAAGTTCTATCTTATTAATAAGTTTTGCCCCATTAATTATTAATCTATTTATAATTAACAGATTAAATATAGATGGTTTTCATACAAAATATGGATATCAAGAGTTTATAGCAGTGTCATTGTTTGCGACACAAATTCCTTTTATAATATTTTATTACATAAAGTATGGATTACCAGATTTCACAGGTATACTTTTTGAAGGAGATGGGGGTTATTTTCAATTAACTGTAAATTCTTTTTTGGTATCTATTATACTTGGTAACGCTTTTTATGAATATTCCTCTAAAAGAAAATCTAAATTTAATAATAACCAGGCATTGATTAGTCTTTTAATAGGTATTGTTGCAATTATATATGTTAATGGATTATTAGTATTAGGGGTTGATAAAAATTCCATGTTCATTTTTGGAACATCATTTTTAATACTTTGTTTAATTATAAATAATTATTTAGAAAGGACTTATACAAATAAGGAAAAGGAAAATTTAAAAAGATTAGAGAACAATAATAAAGATAACTGGGATTTTGTAGAAAAAGTAATTGATGTAAAAAATCAAATATTCAACTCAATATTAACTACTGAAAACAATGACTTAAATATATATGTAATAAATGCAAATCAAGGTATTGGGAAGACTAGAGCATTGAATCAGGTAAAAAAAGAATTTTTAAAAAATAATTGGTATTGGTTTTATGGAGATTGTGATGAAATTCAATCTGACAGTTCAGTTACTTTTGAACCAATATTACAAGCCTTTGGAAGTCTTTTAAATAAAGAAAAATTAAGTGATAGATCTGAAGAAATTGATTCCATTACTTCAAAAATTGTAAATACTGCTATAGATTCAACAATTGGAATAAATCCAATTTCAGAATTTAAGAAGAATTCAGAATCAACTATTAAAAATATATGTCTAGAAATTACCGAAAAATTAAATTCTCTGAATCAAAAAATTGTCATTACAATAGAAGACTTACACTGGATTGATTCTGAATCTTTTGCGTTTCTCAAAGAATTAATTAAAACAATTAATAGATTCGATTCATTGAGAAAAAATACAAGTTTTATTCTAACGGTACGCAGTAATTTTAATAATGATAGAGGTGTCAATTACGAAAAATTAGTCACTGAGATTGATCAATTAAATGAGGAAACTGAAAATCAAGTGAGTTATAAAGACTTAGTAAGCACTAAAGATTTTATGATTGAGGATTTCTTAATTGAATTATACAAAAAAAATAATGAGAAAGATGATTCAATTAGAATTGCTAAATCTTCTGTAGATGAATTAAATAAAATTTTCAACAAATTAATTATTGAAAATAAGGATAAAGAGTTAAATGTTACTCCCCTCTACATTTTAAATAATATAAAAAAATGGATTGAAAATGGAACATTGAAACTATCACAAAATGGATATATTCTTTCAAAATCAATTCAAATAGACCATATGCCGAATTTCGATGAAATTGATTCATTTTATCATGATATTTTTGATTCATTTGATAAAAAATGGATTAGATTATTAGAAAGTGCGACAATTATTGGAAATAAATTTGATGCAGATATTTTATCTCAAGTTTGGGATTACAATCTCTTAGAAGTTTTAGCATTTTTAGAAGAAGCAGTTAAAAAAGAATTAGTAATTGATTTGTCAGATCAAGATAATTTTTATGAGTTTAAAGATCAAAGAATTATTAGTTCTATAAAATCCTACTTTAAAAATGATTTGATACAATTTAGGGGAGAAAAACAGATAATTATAGAATATAATAAGAGATATCTTGATTTAGTTAAAGATATAATTGACCAACCTGAAAAACATGATGTTGAAGATGTAATTAAAGTAACAAAAAGAATTATATCCTTAAGATTTCTTGAAAAATATTCACTTAAATTGGATGAGTTGATTTTAGATGTCGTTCTGAGATCTTTGTATTATCAGCAAATTGAAAAACTTTCTGTTTTTGGTAAATATTTAACTACTTCAGGGCTGGAAGACGTGGGTCAATTAATTATAAAACTTTCTATAATTGTTGATCAATTTGAGTCTACTGATGATAAAAAAAGAAAAATAGTTGATGCAATTATTAAAGAACAAGAAAATTTTAATAAAATACCAATTGATTATATAAATAAAAGCACTATTCTAAATAGCATTAGGTTATTAATACTTCTTAATGCAGATGGTAATAGAAAGAATTTTTTGCAAACTAAATCTTTGGGATTTTCATATTTGAGTTTTGATGAAAATGATTATCAATATTTAATTGAAATCTTTCCCAATAAAATAAAGGGATTAGCTTTATTACACTATGTAAAAGAGTTCTATGAAGAGTTATTAGGTTATTCTTTAATAATTACAGACTTTAAAAAAGATATTAGTTCGCCTGAAATAGATGCCAAGTTAAAGTCACTCTACAAACAAGTAATATTAGATATAAAAAAATCAGATTTTGAAATAATCGGTGAAACTGAATTTGAATTATATGGTTTAAATATTGATCCAGTTGATGACTCAAATATTGCTGAAATGGAGGATGAAGAGTTAGATGAAATTGAAGGTATGCTTCAAGATTTAGGTTTAGAAGAAAAAGAAAAGATCAAGAATGATAAAAATTATATTGAAAATAAAATAGATAACTATGACAAATTATTTAATAAAATTATTCAAGAAAACAACAATCAACTTTTAGCACAGTGCTTAAATAGTTTTATAATATTTTCTAATCAAAAGTTAAAAGATGCTAATCTAGCTATTAAATATTTTAGAAAATTTAATCCATATTTAATTAAGGATGGGAATGTTAATGAATTATGGGTAACTAGTTTTTTAAAGTTTTTACTTAGCTCATGTTGCGACTGTAAAAAAACAAAAATGTATAAAGAGTCTGAGCCAGAATGTAACTGTATAAAAACAGGGGAAAAATATATTATTGATGAAGGTGAAGAGGTAAAGAATAGCTTAATACTTTCAAAGGATTATTTATCAAAAATAATCGAATACTCTACCTTAAGTACAATTTCTAATTTATTATTTGATGTAAATAAATTGTATTTAAAACTTACAAAAAATTTCAAAGAATTAGAGTCCATTTATGATGTTCACAAAGAAAAAATTATTAAAACTTATTCAAAAGATCATCTTGAATATCGAAAGTTTCTAGTAAACAGTTCAATTGAACTAGAAAAAATAAACAGAAATAAGAAAGCAATAGTTTATTTAAAAGAATCTTTAAATCAAATAAATCGGGAAGATGAACATCCACAAAGGAAGTACCATAAAAAAAGAGAAAGGTATTTGGCTATTGCTAAAAATTATAGAATTGAAAACAATATTAGTTTTGCAGAAAAAAATATATTAAAGGCTCTTGAATGTGCAAAAAAAGAGTTTGAGCTTGGAGCGCCAAAAGGTTGGGAGTGGAATGGTAATGAACTAATCCCAATTGAAAAAGACAAAGATATTCTTTTCTTATTTGGAAAAGGAGAAAGAAGGAGAGTTAAAGCGGGAATTAAAAATTTGGGTTTTGTTCATAGAGAATATGCTAGAATTTTAAATCTTAAGAGAGATTATGTTAAATCTGATTCTAGTTTTGAAAATGCTACAAGATATATGTATGAGGATTATATGTATGTTCAATATAATTATACAATATTAGAAAAAGGAATTAACCTTTACTATGTTGATAAAAAAGAAGCTAAAAAAGTTTTGAAAAATACTATAAAAAAACTTAAAAATACTAACATACCAGAAAATGAGATCGACTTGTATAATAGATCTAAGCAGGATATTGATAATCGCATTAGCTCAGCTTTAAAATTAATTCAAGAATAGAATTAATTTTTTTTAATTAAAAAATGGATGGGGAAAAAGAGTAATGAATGAATTAATAATTAAAATGAAATACTGGGATAACACAGTTGGTAAAATGAGAAAATTTAAAAAATCTTCCAGCCTTTTTTAATATCTGATTCTATTTGCTTTTGGTAAATTTTGTTCATTTGATCTAAGTTATTTGAAATTTTTACATCTCTTTGAAGTTTATCTGATCGAGTAGGAGAATAATCTATTTTATAGAAAACATATCTTGGATATGTTGATGACTCAGAATTTGTTTCCCATAAAAAATATTTTTTTATCATCTTAACTCCTTTTGTTTCTTTTAGATAAATCTCCTTTTTTATTATCAATGATGGTTTTTTACTTTGTTTTTTGTTTTTTTCATCAACTAATTCAATAATCCTTGTGATTTGTGATAAGCCTGTCTGATTTTCCGTTACTTCCTTATCTTCTCTGATCCCTTTAAAAATAGGCGAAATTAAACTTACCGATGGAGAATTATTTATTTTTGAAAATTCAGTGTCAAATGATAAAACAGATTTTGAAATCACACCATCAGTATTGGAATTGATTATATCCAAAGATTCAATTTCTATAACTAAAGAAGGCTTGATCATTGTAAAAGGAATATTTGATCCTGATGTTTCAATTACTTTTGAGGAAACTTTAATTTTTTCTAAATCTTTGACAAGTGACTTTCTCTGTTCCATGGAGAAACCTGTGCTAACCTTCCCGGTAATTAGAAAAGTATTTTCTTTTATTAAAACCCCAAAAAGCAATTCTTTTAAAAGTGTAAAATCATCAGAATATCCCAAAGCAAATCCCAATACAACAAAGTCAAATGTTAGAGTAGGTTTAATTTTAAATGTAGGCCCATTTAAACCGCGAACAATTATTCCTTCTTGATTATTATCGTTTACCCTTTGATTAAATTCATTTACAATCTCTTTTCGAGAGGTAAGTTCAATTTCTTTAACAGCATGAATAATTTCCCCTTTTGAAAAAAGATCTTCAATAATTTTTTTCTTTTCCCCCCATTCAGACTCTTCAAAGGTTTTCCCATTATATTGTAACAAATCAAAAACTCCAATTTTAATTATAGTATTTGTTTCAGAAAGGCCCTTAGTTAGATCAAACGACCTAGTTCTTTCACCATTTTTATAGGCATATATTTCTCCAACAAATAGACCATCATTTTCCCCAATATTTTTATTTAACTCATCAATTAATTCACTTCTATCAAAAAGCTTTCCATTAAAATTTGTTATTACTATTTCTTTCCCCTTTTTTAAAATAAAACACAAATGACCATCAATCTTGGTAGAGACAAAATACTTTTCAAATTCAAAAACTCTTGTAAGTATTTCATCTCCCCTGACAGGAATATACTTGCTCGATTGAGTATTTTTATATGCTTTGATTTGATTCAAGAAAATATCATCCATACTATATCCCTTTAAGCTCTTGATTAGATAAATGAAGAATCAAACAGTAGGAATTATCTTTTATTCTACCTTCTAAAAACGAACGATAAGGTTTACCTCCATCATTAAAAACTAATGGCTCATCACCTTTCCCTCCTCCCATAATCATAAAGGATTCCTTTTCATGAAGTAACTTTGCCATATTGAATAAAAAATCAAAGGTGAGTCCATTAACGTGTTTTATTTGATATTTTGAACTCAAAATAACTTTATTGTATAGCTTGACTTTGGGAATAAATTTCCCTGTCCATTTTACAATATTTTCCTCATTGATATTAGACTGTAAATAAATTGGTTGTTGCTCTTTAATTAAATTACCGTTAGGGTCATTTATTTTCTGTACTACTTTAATATTAAAGACAGGTTCATTGTTTTTATTTGTATATATTCTGTCTGTCTTATTAATGAACATTCCAAAAAGTTCAAAATCTATTTCTGTGTCTTTTTCCAAAAGTCTTTCTGAAAATTTGTTGTATTCTTCTTGAGAAGGGGATTCCTTCCCTATTAAACTTTCTAAGCTGTGATTTTTTGATGATTTAAGTACTTTCTTTGTAATAGGTTTCTCACCTGTTTCTAGTGCTAGACTAATAGAGCTCCCTGAGTTTATGGACTTAAAAGTTATTTCAGCATCTCTTTTTTTAGAATCTTCTATTTTAATGTAACGTATCATGATTAAAACATTGAAAAATCTAAATCATCATCTTGGGTTGAATCCTCATCTTCAACATCAATTGATATTGTATTTAACTTAAGGTATTCATAGCTATTTTGTTTGCCAACAATTATAAAAAAATTACTCCCATTGTACAATATATATGCGTCATCACCTTCATAATCCTCTCGATAATTAAAAATAAAACAATATATCTCATCATTTAAAAAACATTTCTTCCAATTTTCTAAATTACCGTTTTCAATATTTAACTGATAGATTGATTTAACATTTGCAGAAATAAATTCGTCTATAGTTACCTTTTTACAATTATTCTCACCTGAATATATTGAAGAAACTTTTTCAACTTTTTGATTCAAGTTGTTAAATCCAATTAAATCAGAACGTGAAACATAATTTCCTTTACTATCAAGCAAAGTCTGGCTTATAGAGCCCTTTGGCAAGATAGCTGATCCTTGATATAGATCTGACAAAGAACATTCTTCACCATTTTCATCATAAACAACACGAGTTGAAGTTCCATAGAGCTTAGATCTATCAACTTTAGTAATTTCAGCCTCCAATGAAACTCCTGAAAGATTAAATTTTATTGGCCTCCCCATGATTAAAAATACTAAGAAAAATAATAATTTATATCTTTATTTAAATTAATTATAAGTGTTATCATTCCTGTAGGAAAAGGAAATTGATGATAGCCAAAGAGTAGTTTTGGAAGAAATCAATAAAAGTTAGAGGTCAATTTTGAAGCAAATTCATGAATTATCGCTAAAAAGAAATAAACCTTTTTTATCTGTAAAAAATAATTAAATATTAGGGTGAGAAAATTCGAAAAATTGATTTTTGATCTAAAAAATGGGATAAAAAGAAAAATCTCTTCGCGTAGATTAAAAATACAAGTCACTGTTGAAGAGTTTCACTTGCTTTCAAAAAAATATTTTCTTGAATTAAAAAAAGGCACTGAGAAATTTCAGTTTAAAGTTGATCCAAAAGACAAGGATAACATCCTGTTTATTTTAAGAGTTTATTATGGTTTATGGATAGAAGTAAATGAGTTATCTATTACTATCCATAGTAAATTTCCTAAGAGATTTATCCTAACAAAAGAAGTAAACAAAACAAATCATTACTTTACTCCAAAAACTTTTCCAAAAGGAACCATAATGTATTCTGTTGGTTCTGCATACTCCTCCTCAAATGGAATGGCTGGAACCTCTCTTTGGGATAACTTAAACCCAATTGAGGGCACTGATTTAATTCCAAGTGTGCAAATTAATTATGATTTTATAAAACCTGATGGGAAATGATCATGAATAATTGGATTGTAACAATCAAAAACATTTACGGGAATCATTTGACTTTTTATTCTTCTAAGAAAAAAAGAGAAGATGCAATTATTGATGTAATATCATTAGTTGAGGATAAGGAGCTAATAAATGATATTGAATCAGTTGTTACCATTCCTTCTAAATTAAATACTTAACATATGAGTTATACGGAGACAATGATAAACTATGTGCTTGAACAATACAATTTAATTGGTGATATGGAGGAAACACTAGATTTCTTGGAAGATGAAATTAATTTTACTAGAGAAGAAATTAAAGAAATGATTGAGGCAGGTATTGATCAAGAAAGAAAAAACTGACTAATTATGAAAGATATAATTACAAATCATCTAACTGAAATGAAACTTAAAGTTTTTTATGATTATTTAAACTCTTATTCTTGTGAAATATATTATCACGGTAAAGTTGATGGACTAAGAAATTCTCATCAATTAAAAAATGAAGATGGAACTTGGTCTAATCTTATTATACCTATTTACTCACTTAATTGCATTGATAATTTTGAATACAATGACGAAGGTTATTGTGATGATACTTCAATAAAAAACTTAATTAATGAATTAGGGGATAAGATATCAAACAACCCAATTCCAGAACGTTGTGATAAAATTAAAATTTATTACGGAGATAAAAATTCAGAAGGTGAATGGGATGTGTTTATTGTTAGTTGTGAAATAAATTTATAACACACTTTAATTTCTTATCTTTCTCAAAATCATTATAAACTACAAGACACAAAGAATTGATTTCCCAAGTTAATTTAAAGGAATTATTAGATAAAATCATTGGACTACACTTTGAAAAGCATCAGTTTAGTCTCAAAGGTAGTTTAG
>MDTD01024954.1_pt1 | contig 20921 bp, 17 predicted proteins | sample 811221 | NCBI WGS metagenome assembly MDTD01 (sample SAMN05326646, study PRJNA326480) | marine metagenome | isolation source: seawater | place: Pacific Ocean: South West | collected 2011
CGCGGTGCAGGTTGCTCTATCTCCAGCACGTCGAGCGATCTTCCCTTCGCATCGGTGGCCGCCTTCAGGCGGGCGAGATTGTCGGCGAGTCGGTCGAAATTGGCGTCGTCCCGGTCACGCGTTGTCAGCGCCACCACCCGACCCGGCCCGACGAAGCAGGCGACGTTGTCGACATGGCCGTCGGTGTCGTCATCGACGAGGCCGCGGCCGAGCCAGATCAGTTTTTCCGTTCCGAGATAGCGGCCGAGTGCATCGGCGATGGAATCGCGGTCCATATCGGGATTCCGGCTGGGGTTCAGCAGGCATTCCTCGGTGGTGAGGACCGTGCCCGCGCCGTCGCCGACGATCGACCCGCCTTCGAGAATCATCGGCACCCGGGTTCCGCGCATGCCCATCCCGGCCAACATGGCACCGGCCACGGCGGCGTCCTGCCGAAAATCGTCATACATGCGACCCCAGGCGTTCCAGCCCCAGTCGATGCCGCTCACCCGCCCCGCACCGTCCACGACGAAGCTGGGACCGTTATCCCGAATCCACGAATCGTCGATCGGCAAGGGCATGATCTCGATTCCCTTGCCGCATTTGACCGACGCCTCGGCGACCGAGGCCGGATCGGCGATCATCGTCACCGGCTCAAATGCGGCGATCGCCCGAGCGACCGCCGCGTAGGCGTCGCGCGCGGCGGACAGACCGTCGCCCCACAGAGGCGCTCGGTCGGGCCAAGCGAGCCAGCAGCGGGCCTGACGCTCCCATTCTGCCGGCATACGTATCCGAGCCATGATCTCCGGCATCTCCAATCGTCCTCGCCCTTTCGGTCCGCCCCAAGGTGGGGATATCCCGCAGGCGGTGCAATGCGCCGCGAGCGAGCATCGTGGCCGCGGTTCGTATACTGCGCTTCCGATGTCGAGGGGAGGTCGAAAGACAATGAGAACGGTCATGGGCATCGATGCGGCGTGGACGGTCACCCAACCGACCGGAATCGCGGTCGTCGAAGGGGATCGGTACGGCTGGCGCCTGATCGCCGCCGAAGCTTCCTATCAGCGGTTTCTGGCCCGCGCCGACCCGAACCTTGAACCCGAAGCACGACCGTCGGGATCGATCCCTAACGCGCGCGACCTTCTCCAGGCGGCCATCGCGCTTTGCGGCCGGCCGGTCGATGTGGTCGCCGTCGACATGCCGCTCGCCGCAACGCCCATCATCGGGCGCCGGGTTTGCGACAACGCGGTCTCGCGCGAATATGGCGGCCGGAAATGCGGCACCCATTCGCCGAACGCCGCCCGCCCCGGCCGTGTGGCAGAGCACCTTCGCGACACCTTCGCAGCAGCCGGCTATCCGCTGAGGACCACCGAAGCCGCGTCGCCGGGTGTGATCGAGGTCTACCCGCACCCTGCCCTCGTCGAGCTTGCCGACGCCGCCGAACGCCTGCCCTACAAGGCGGCGAAGACGCGGCGCTACTGGCCCGCCGAGACACCGGCGGATCGCCGAGTCCGACTTCTCGCCATGTGGTCCGAGATCCTGGCCATGCTGGAATCGGAAGTCGCCGGCGTGACGGCGGCGTTGCCGCTGCCCGACGACGACGCCAAAGGGGCGACGCTCAAGGCCTTCGAGGATACGTTGGACGCGGTGATCTGCGCCTGGGTAGCGGCCTGCGCCCTGGAAGGGCGGGCGGTCTGGTTCGGCGACGACCATTCGACGATCTGGATCCCGAAACCGCTGCCTGCACGCGGTTCCTAGGGCGACACTCCGCCCAGTCGTCGTTCCCGCGCAGGCGGGAACCCAGAAGACACGCCGGAGCGTTGCCGGCCCTGTAACGGCCCTCCCTCTGGATGCCCGCCTGCGCGGGCAAGACGGCTGAGGAGACATTTCTCGTCATCGCGAGCGACCGTTGGGAGCGTGGCGATCCAGAGGACGGCGCTCGTTCCTGGATCGCCACGGCCCGTCGGGCCTCGCGATGACGACTTCACTTGAGGAAGACCGCGTCACTCACGCTGGATCGCCGCGACCGGGACGGACTATGCTGCCTCCCGAACAGGAGGAGGCACATCCATGGCAGGCAAGATCGAAGCGCGGCTGAAGGAACTGGGGATCGAGCTTCCGCAGGCGGCATCGCCGGCGGCGAACTACGTTCCCTATGTGATTACCGGCAATCAGGTGTTCGTCGCAGGCCAGATCACATTCTGGAACGGCGAGGTCAAATATATGGGCAAGGTCGGGAAGGACTTCACGACCGCCGAGGCCCAGGCTGCGGCCCGCTTGTGCGCGCTCAACATCATCGCCCAGGTGAAGGCGGCCTGCGGCGGCGACCTCGACCGGGTGCGGCGCTGTGTGAAACTCGGCGTGTTCGTGAACTGCGTCGACGGTTTTTCCGAGCAGCCGCAGGTGGCGAACGGGGCGTCGGACCTGATGGTCGACGTGTTCGGCGATGCCGGCCGTCATGCCCGTTTCGCCGTCGGCACCAACGCCTTGCCGCGCAACGTCGCGACCGAGGCCGATGCGGTGTTCGAAATCGCCTGAGCGAACGCTCGCTCTTTTCGGGAGACCTGCCATGCGTGCTGATCCGGCCGACAATCTGTCCCTCGAGGAGATGGACAAGCTCAGCCTGCTCCATCCCTACACCCATCTCGTGCAGCACGCCGAGCGCGGCCCGCTGATCATGACCGAAGGCGCGGGCGTGCGCCTGACCGACAACCACGGCCGCCGTTACATTGATGCGATGGGTGGGTTGTGGTGCGTCAATGTCGGTTACGGACGCCCGGAAATCGTCGAAGCGATCGCCGCCCAGGCGACCAAGCTGCCCTACTATCACATCTTCGCGTCGATGGGGACGGAACCGGCAATCCGATTGGCGGACAGGGTGTTACGGCTGGTTCCTGAGAACATGAGCAAAGTGTTTTTCGGCAATTCCGGGTCGGACGCCAACGACACCAACGTCAAGCTGATCTGGTACTACAACAACCTGCTGAAGCGGCCGAAGAAGAAGAAGATCATCGCCCGGCGCCGCGGCTATCACGGCGTCACGGTCGCGGCGGCCAGCATGACCGGTCTGCCCCACGTCCATGCCGCCTTCGACCTGCCGCTCCCCGGCTTCCTGCACACCTCGGCGCCGCATCATTACTGGGAAGCGCCCGCCGGCATGTCCGAACGCGAGTTCGCCGCGCAGCTTGCCAGCGATCTCGACGTGCTGATCCGCTCCGAAGGGCCGGAGACGGTCGCCGCCTTCATCGCCGAGCCGGTGATGGGCGCCGGCGGGGTGGTGGTCCCGCCCGAAGGCTATTACCCGCTGGTCCAGGAGGTCCTGCGAAAGCACGACGTGCTGTTCATCGCCGACGAGGTGATCTGCGGCTTCGGGCGGCTGGGCACCTGGTTCGGCTGCGACTATTTCGGCATCGAGCCCGACCTGATGACGATCGCCAAGGGCCTGACCAGCGGCTATCTGCCGATGTCGGCCTCGGTCATCTCCGAACCGATCTGGGACGTGGTCCGCGACGGGTCGAAGGAACTCGGCGTCTTCGGCCACGGCTACACCTACAGCGCCCACCCGACGGCGGCCGCGGCCGGCCTCGCCAATCTCGACATCATGGAGAACGAGGGCCTGGTGCCCCAGGCAGCCGAAGCCGGCGCCTACATGCAGCGCCGCCTGCGCGAGGTCCTGGCCGACCACCCGCTGGTCGGCGAGGTTCGGGGTGTGGGCCTGATCGCCGGCGTCGAGCTGGTGGCGGACAAGCGGAACAAGATCGCCTTCGAGCCGGCCTTGAAGGTCGGACAGCGCGCGTCCGACTATGCGCTCGCGGGCGGCGTGATCAGCCGCCCCCTCGGCAACACCCTCGCCTTCTCGCCGCCGCTGGTGATCACCCATGCCGACATCGACGAGATGACCTCGATCGTCTGGGACGCCCTGGAGCGGGTCCGGTCGGAGCTCATCACGGAGGGCTGCTGGAAGGCCGCGTGAAGGGCTTGTTCTCGCGCCCGACCGACCAACATTGACGGCATTGCGATGAGATCGATCCTATGCCGCGAAGCGTCGTGAGCGACCCTGCCGACGAAACCGACGAGGGCAGCCTCGTCGCGCGTGTCCTGGGCGGTATCGACGAGATCGACGCCGCCACCTGGGACGCGTGCGCAGGCGATGTCGATCCGTTCCTCAGCCATGCCTTCCTGCTGGCGCTGGAAGAAAGCGGGTCGGTCACAGCCGAGACCGGATGGGCGCCGCGTCATGTGGTCGTCGAGAGCGATGCAGGCGAGGTCGTCGGCGTCGCGCCGGCCTACCTCAAGGGCCATTCCTACGGCGAGTACGTCTTCGACCATAGCTGGGCCGCGGCGTTCGAGCGCGTCGGCGGCGACTACTATCCGAAGCTCCAGGTCGCCGTCCCCTTCACCCCCGTCACCGGCCGCCGGCTGCTGGTCCGGCCCGGACCGGGGAGCGAAGCGCGGGAACGGGCGGTGATCGCCGCCCTGACCCAGATCACCGACCGGCTGGGTCTCTCGTCGCTCCACGTCACCTTCGCGACCGAGGCCGAATGGCGGCGGATGGGTGATGCCGGCCTGCTGCTCCGCACCGGCGAACAGTTTCATTGGGAGAACCGCGGCTACGGCAGCTTCGACGACTTCCTGGCCGACCTCTCGTCACGCAAGCGGAAGACGATCCGGAAGGAGCGCCAGACCGCCCAAAGCGAGGAGTTGAGCTTCGAGACACTGACCGGCGACTCGCTCAGCACCGCCCACTGGGATGCGTTCTTCCACTTCTACATGGATACCGGCGGCCGGAAGTGGGGCACCCCCTATCTCAATCGCGCCTTCTTCGACCTGCTGGGGGAACGATTGGCCGACAAGGTCGTCCTGATGATGGTGAAGCGCAACGGCCGCTACATCGCCGGCGCCCTGAACTTCCGCGGCAAGGAGGCCCTCTACGGCCGCTACTGGGGCTGCATCGAGGACCACGACTGCCTGCATTTCGAGACCTGTTACTACCGCGCCATCGACTACGCGATCGAGCACGGCCTGCCCCGCGTCGAGGCAGGAGCGCAGGGGCCGCACAAGATCCAGCGCGGCTACCTCCCCACCCTCACCTACAGCGCCCACTGGATTCGCGACGAGGGATTTCGGCGCGCGGTCGCGCAATACCTCGATCAGGAACGCGACCACGTCGCCCTGGAGACCGAGGCACTGAGGGAGGAGTACTCGCCCTTCAAGCGAGGGTGAGGGGCATGGGGATAGATCCTCGGGTCAAGCCCGACGATCTATCGTCGGCACCTGCCGGACCCTTCCCCCTCCCAACCCTCCCCCTGAAGGGAGAGGGCTTTTGGGGGCCTGGCCTCGCACCGTCCGATTGAGATCCTGACCCACTTCCTTTTGCCCTCTCCCTTCAGGGGGAGGGTTGGGAGGGGGCGAGACGAAACTCAGGCCTCAGACCGGCTCGACCACGTCCTTCTTCGAATCGCTCCCCGCGGCACTGCCACCGGCAGCATCGATGTCGAAGACGATGGCGTCGTCCTCGACCCGCAGGTTCACATGGCCGCCCTTCGACAGCCGGCCGAACAGAAGCTCCTCGGCCAGCGGCTTCTTGACGTGCTCCTGGATGACGCGGGCGAGCGGACGGGCGCCGTAAAGCGGGTCGTAGCCCTTGTCCGCCAGCCACTGACGGGCGGCATCGTCGAGCGACAGGGTGACATTGCGGTCGCCGAGCTGGGCTTCGAGCTCGACGATGAACTTGTCGACCACGCGGCCCACCACTTCCGGCGCCAGGTTGGAAAACGCGACGACCGCGTCGAGCCGGTTGCGGAACTCGGGCGTGAACATGCGCTTGATCGCGTCTTCGTCCTCGCCGCTCCGCTCGTCGCGGGCAAAGCCCATCGCCGGCTTGGCGAGGTCGGCCGCACCTGCATTGGTCGTCATGATCAAGACGATGTTGCGGAAGTCGACGATCTTGCCGTTGTGGTCGGTCAGCTTGCCGTGATCCATCACCTGCAGAAGGATGTTGAACAGGTCCGGATGGGCCTTCTCGATCTCGTCCAGCAGCAGAACCGCATGCGGATGCTGGTCGATCGAATCGGTCAGCAGGCCGCCCTGGTCGAAGCCGACATAGCCCGGAGGCGCGCCGATCAGCCGCGAGACGGTGTGCCGCTCCATGTATTCCGACATGTCGAAGCGGATCAGCTCCACCCCCATCAGGCGGGCGAGCTGGCGCGCGACCTCGGTCTTGCCGACGCCGGTCGGGCCCGAGAACAGGTAGTTACCGATCGGCTTCTCGGCCTCGCGGAGACCGGCGCGGGACAGCTTGATGGCGCTCGACAGCGCCTCGATGGCCCGGTCCTGGCCGAACACCACCATCTTCAGGTCGCGTTCCAGGTTCTGGAGCAGCGTCTTGTCGTCCTTCGACACGCTCTTCGGCGGAATGCGGGCGATCTTGGCGATCATCGCCTCGACCTCCTTGACGCCGATGGTCTTCCGCCGCCGGTTCTCCGGCACCAGCATCTGTGCCGCGCCGACCTCGTCGATCACGTCGATCGCCTTGTCGGGCAGCTTCCGGTCGTTGATGTAGCGCGACGACAGCTCGACCGCCGCCCGCACCGCCTCGTTGGTGTAGCGGACGCGGTGGTGCTGCTCGTAATAGGGTTTGAGCCCCCGCAGGATCTTGACCGTGTCCTCGACCGACGGCTCGTTGACGTCGATCTTCTGGAAGCGGCGGACCAGCGCGCGGTCCTTCTCGAAATAGCTGCGGTATTCCTTGTAGGTCGTCGAACCGATGCAGCGCAGCGTGCCGCTGGCCAAGGCCGGCTTCAGCAGGTTGGAGGCATCCATCGCCCCGCCGCTGGTGGCCCCGGCGCCGATCACCGTGTGGATCTCGTCGATGAACAGGATCGCCTGGGGGAAGTTCTCGAGTTCGCCGAGAACGGCCTTCACCCGCTCCTCGAAATCGCCGCGATAGCGCGTGCCCGCCAGCAGCGAGCCCATGTCGAGGGAGAAGATGGTGGCGTCCTTGAGAACGTCCGGGACCTCGCGATGAATGATGCGGCGGGCCAGGCCCTCGGCGATGGCCGTCTTGCCGACACCGGGATCGCCGACATAGAGCGGGTTGTTCTTGGTGCGACGGCAGAGAACCTGGATGGTGCGCTCGATCTCCAGCGCACGCCCGATCAGCGGATCGATACGTCCCTCACGAGCCTTCTCGTTGAGGTCGATGCAATAGGTCCGCAGCGCCTCGGTGCTCTGCTTGCCCGTCTTTTCTTCCTCCTCCTCGTCGGCACCGCGGACCGTCCGTTCCTGCGCCGCACCCGGCGCCTTCGCGATGCCGTGAGAAATGTAGCTCACCGCATCGAGGCGGGTCATGTCCTGTTGCTGGAGAAAGTAGACGGCGTGGGATTCGCGCTCGGAGAAGATCGCCACGAGAACGTTGGCGCCCGTCACCTCTTCCCGGCCGGACATCTGGACATGATGCACCGCGCGCTGAATCACGCGCTGGAAGCTCGATGTCGGCTTGGCATCGGTCAAGCCCTGCTCGACGATCAATCCCGTGAGTTCCTCGTCGAGGAAGGTGGCCAGCGCGCCCCGCAGCTTGTCGACGGAGACATTGCAGGCCCGCATCACCGCGACCGCGTCCTGGTCGTCGAGCAACGACAGCAGGAGATGCTCGAGAGTCGCGAACTCATGCTGGCGGCTATTGGCCAGTGCGAGGGCGCGGTGGAGGGTTTCCTCGAGATTCTTGGAAAGCATTCGGGGCTCGTATCCTTGTTTCAGGCCTTCTCCAGCGTGCACTGCAAGGGGTGCTGGTTCTGGCGCGCGAAGTCGGTGACTTGGGTCACCTTGGTTTCGGCCACTTCGTAGGAATAAACACCGCAGATACCGACACCGCGCTGGTGCACATGAAGCATGATCCGTGTGGCGTCTTCCCGATTCTTGTGGAAAAAGCGCTCGAGCACGTAAACGACGAACTCCATAGGTGTGTAGTCGTCGTTCAACATCAACACCTTGTACATCGAAGGCTTCTTGGCCTTCGGTTTGGACTGGGTGACGACACCGGTGCCGTTCTGATTCTGCTTGTCGTCGTCGCTCATTCCGCTGTCACTGAATTCCCCTGTAAGGCCGGGTAGAAATTATATCGAATTCCGCGAACGCAGTTAAAGGGCGGCCCATGATGCAGGCCCATGTCCCGCACGCCGTCCGCCGGCCGAAACCGGCCCGACAGAAGCAGAATCGCTGAAGCCTGCCGTCGACGGGCAGCCCCGCCCCACTCCCGCTTCGTCCGGGTAAGCGAAGGGTGATCTAAGCCGCTTCAACCGCGCGTCAACGTGAACGGGCGACCATCCGCCGTTCACGCGAGCCGATACACTCTCGCGGAGATGAAAAGGGCCCGGCGACGCTTTGTCCCGGGCCCTCGATGTGCATCAAACCGAAGCGCGTGGCGACTGCCAGAGTTCGCCGGCTCGCGCCGTGAGGGGCTTCATGATCTCGGACGCCACTTTCAGCGACGATTCGCCTAACCGATTGCTCTCCTCGAACCACTCGTCGAAGAACTTCTGCGCATAGGTGGTCTGGATCTCGATCAGATCGCGGAGGTTGGTACAGCCGAGCACCGCCCGGAGCGCCTCGATCGAATTGTCCGTGGAGTGCCGCATCAAGGAAGCGAAGCTTTCACCAACGTCCTCCATCCCCCCGGCCGCCGCACGGCCGGAGGCGACCAGGGCGTCGAAGTTCTCCCGGCCCAGCCCCGAGGTCTGATCGTAGCCTTTGACGATCGACGCCACCGTCTGGACCGCAATTCCAGCATTCTCGTTCCCGATCGAAATCATGCGGGTATAGCCCTCGGCCGCCATATCGGTGCTCGAACGGACCAGAGCCTCGATCATGCGCCGACTGCTTTCCGATGCCTCCTCCAGGGTCGAGATCGCCGCTTCGGCGGTCGCGGCAGCGCTGTCGGCCGCACATTCCGCCGTGGCGCGCCCCGCCTTCGCCACCGTCTCCACCTCGATCGGCGCGGGCACTTCCGGCGCGGCCTCAGCGGCAGGGACCGCCTCTTCCACAACCTCCTTCGCCGCCGCCGCCGCCGGCGTGGCAGCGACCACTTCCGGTGCTGGTGAAGGTGCCGGAGCCGCCGCAGCAGGTTCCTTCGCGGCGGGTTCCTTCGTGTCTTCGGGCTTGGCGGCTGTCGGCTTCACTGCCGGAGCGACGGTCTCCTTCGGGCCGGTCGCTTTCTGTGCGGCAGCCCGTTGCGGCTTCGCCGGAGTCGACGCAGCCGCCGTCTTTGGAGCCGCCGCTTTTTTCGCCGGCTGTGTGGTGGCCTTTGCGGCTCCTGCGGAAGCCGGGGATGTCTTGGTTGTCTTGTCGGTGGAGCCGGACGGCTTGGCGGTCGCCTCAGCCGTGGCGGTTTTCTCCGTGCTCGTCTTTTGCTCCGAAGACGCCTTCTTGACGGCGTCCGTCGCGCGTGAACCTGAGGTCGTCTGAGCCATGGGAATCCTCTTTGAATGCTGCGGCAGAGCCCGCCGACGAATCAATGGCACCGATGACCGTTGAGACGGCGCTCGAAGCCGGGCTCGCCCTTTGCTGCACTGCAACATTATAGGATCGCGCCCGTCCCCGTCAAGCTGTTCGCGCGCGAAAGCGCCATGACAAAACCTCATCATATTTGTCATTATTTCCATTTATTGAATTGTTTTTGCGTAATTTTTATCAGCCTCAACGCTGTCTCCGAGCAGCATCCGCTCGCTCGCAGGTTCTGCTCGACTTCATCCATCACTTTCAAATCAAGACAAGTCATTCGAGGGCGACAGGACCTCCCGTGGATGCAGTGAGCCACACGGGAATAAGGAATATGAAGCAAAAGCGAATTGCGACTTCATCCGGTTCGGCGACTCGGGCTTTACAGATTTTTTCAATATCCGTAGTTTAGAGAATGTTGATCCGGCCTGAGGGCAGTGCAGCAAGGGAACAGCGAGGATCACACGGTGAAGCGGCTGACGATCCTGTTTCTGACGGTGATGATGTTCGTGTCGGCGCAGCCGACGGCGAATGCAGCGCCTTCCGTCAAGGAACGCTATTCCGCGATCGTGGTCGACGGAAATACCGGCCGCGTACTGCATAGCGAGAGTCCGGACAGCTATCGGTACCCCGCCTCGCTGACCAAGATGATGACGCTTTATCTGACCTTCGACGCGCTGAATGCGGGAACGCTGGCGCTCGACGACAAGATTGCGTTCTCCGAGCACGCTGCGGGACAACCGCCTTCCAAGCTGGGATTGAAGCCGGGCCAGGCCATCACGGTCCACGACGCGATCATGAGTTTGGCGACGAAATCGGCCAACGACGTGGCCGCCGCCCTGGCGGAGGCGCTGGGCGGCAGTGAATGGCAGTTCGCCCGTATGATGACCGAGAAGGCTCGCGCTCTCGGCATGCGCCATACGTCGTTCCGCAACGCATCGGGCCTGCCCAACGACGAACAGGTGACCACGGCGCGCGACATGGCCATCCTGTCGATGGCGCTCTACGACGATTTCCCTCAGTTCGTTCATGTCTTCCAGACGCAGCAGTTTCGGTTCCATGGTGTCGCGTATCGCAACCACAACCATCTGCTGGGCAAGTACGAAGGCATGGTCGGCATCAAGACCGGCTATATCCGGGCTTCGGGCTTCAACCTCGCGGCAGCGGTCCGCCGGAACGGACATCGTCTGTTCGCAGTGGTGTTCGGCGGACGGACCGGTCAGTCGCGCGACGCGCGGATGCGCCAGATACTCGACGCCGCGTTCAAGCAGCTCGACCGCGTCAACGTCCAGATGGTCATGATGAATCCGCCCAAGAGGAAGCCGAGCCGCGGCCCGATAGAGCTTTCGGTGGCGATGGCGGCCGAAGCCGCGATCCCCGAGGCACAAGGTTCGATCGACGGCGGCGACGATTTCCGAGTCGCGATGGGGAACGGCTGGGCGGTTCAGGTCGGCGCGTTCTCCAACGAGACTGCCGCCCGCCGCGCGCTCGAACTCTCCCAGAGCCAGCTTCCGGACATGCTGGCTGCCGCCCGCCCCTATGTGATCGAACATGAGGACAGGTTCGGCAAGCTCTACCGCGCCCGCCATGTCGGGTTGGATGAGAAGCAGGCCCGCTTGGCCTGCGACGCGCTGCAGAAGCTGCAGCTCGCCTGTATCGTTGCCCCGCCCGAAGGGTCATCCCTCTAACCGAGATGACGATCTCTCGGGTCGAAACGACCTGAGCTCTAAACGGCACTCTTAGAGTGTTGCGCGCCTGAACGGGCGCAGTCGAACGCGCCAGCCTTCAGCCTCTGACGGGCACCGGCCCCAATCGCCTGAGAAAGGCGGCCTTGTGCAGCCTCTGCCAGTCGGCCAAGGACCAGATCCTGTTGTCCGTCAGGACCCCGTCGACTCCGACGAACGCCCAGGCATCCATGGGACGCGTGCCGGGGCCGGACACGGTGATCAGGCGGCGTTCGTACTCGTCGCCTTCGTACCAGCACAACCGACGCACATCGGCCGAACCGAGATCGGCGACCAGCAACCCGGGTGCGGCCCCCAAAGGGGCTGCCCGCAGGACAGGGTAGCTGTCGGTCCGGTGGCGATAGGCCCGGTAACCCCGTGCGACGGCGGGCTGCGCTCCGACCCGGCGACCGAGAATACGGGCCCTGACATCGGCATCCATCAGGGTGCCGTAAAAGAAGTGAGGCCGGGTTTCGTCTCCTGCGGCCATCCCTTCCCGTCTCAGAACTTGGGCGCTTCGATCCCACTTTCGCGAAGCTGCTCGACGAGAATCGCCTTGAGCCGTTCCAGGCCGGCCTGATCATAAGCTTCGCAACGCGCGACCAGCACATCCTGGGTATTGGAGGCACGGAGCAGCCACCAGCCATCATCGGTGGTCACGCGGACGCCGTCGATCGCGTTGACCTGGGCATCGGTTCCGCTCAGTCGCTTCCGCACCTCCTCGATGACCGCGAACTTCCGTTCTTCCGAGCAGGGGAAGCGAAGCTCGGGCGTATTGATCGGCTGCGGCAGGCTGTCCCGCATCTCCGCCATGCTGCGCGAAGACCGGGCGGCGATATCGAGCAGCCGCACGGCGGCATAGAGGGCATCGTCGAACCCGTAATAACGGTCGGCGAAGAAGATGTGGCCGCTCATCTCGCCGGCGAGCGGTGCGCCGGTCTCGGCCATCTTGCTCTTGATCAGCGAATGGCCGGTCCGCCACATCAAAGGATCGCCGCCCAGGTCGGCGATGGCGTCGAACAGCACCTGGCTCGCCTTCACGTCGGCGATGATCGTCGCGCCCGGGCGCTCGCTCAGAACGTCCTCGGCGAAGAAGACCATCAGCTGGTCGCCCCAAAGGATGCGTCCCTGGTTGTCCACCACGCCGATGCGGTCGCCGTCTCCGTCGAAGGCGATGCCGAGGTCGCATTTCTCACGGCGCACGGTCGCGATCAGCTCTTCGAGGTTTTCCGGCACGGTCGGATCGGGGTGGTGGTTCGGAAAGCTTCCGTCGATGACCTCGTTCAGCAGGATGTGCTTGCCCGGCAGGCGTTCCGTCAGCGACACCATGACCTCGCCGGTGACGCCGTTGCCGGCATCCCAGGCGACCGTCAACGGCCGGTCGGCGCGATATTCCTGGACCAGCCGGTCGAGGTAATCCCCGACCACGTCGACCTTGCGATCGCTGCCCTCGCCCGAAATCCATCGGCCCTCGGCGGCGATGCGCCCGATCTCCTTGATCTGCTCGCCATAGACCGGCGCAGTGGCCAGCATCATCTTGAAGCCGTTGTATTCGGGCGGGTTATGCGAGCCGGTGACCATGATTCCGGCAGCCGCCTGAAGCTTCTTCACCGCATAGTAAAGCGTCGGGGTCGGGACCCGCCCCACCCGCAGGACGGTCGCCCCCGCCGCCGACATCCCGGCGATCAACGCCGCCTCCATGTCAGGCGAGCTGTGCCGGCCGTCATAACCGAGGCATATGGTCGGCTCCGGCGACTCGGCAGCGACCAGCGTGGCGAAGGCGCGGCCGATGGCCCGCGCATCATCGGTCGACAAAGTCTTCCCGACGACGCCGCGAATATCGTACTCGCGGAGGATGGTGGGGTCGAAGGTATGGGTTTCGGGCATCGCTTCGGCCATGATCGCTCCTGTCAATCCGCAACGCGGGTCGGGCGCCCGACGCTGACATAGTGGAACCCGGCTGCCAACATCTCATGCGGTTTATAGATGTTGCGCAGATCCACCATCACCGGCGCCTTCATGATGGACTTCAGGCGGTCGAGGTCGAGCAGGCGAAACTCGTTCCACTCGGTAACGATCACCACCGCATCGGCGCCCTCCGCCGCCGAGTACGCGGAGTCGCAGAAGGTGATGCCGTCGAGCAGCACCTTCGCCTCCTCCATCCCCACCGGGTCATGGGCCTTGATCGTCGCACCGGCCTTGAGCAGTGCGGGAACGATCGCGAGGCTGGGGGCGTCACGCATGTCGTCGGTATTGGGCTTGAAGGTAAGCCCAAGGACGGCGACGGTCTTGCCGTCGACGCCGCCGCCACAGGCGTCGATCACCTTTTCGGCCATCCGCTCCTTGCGACGTTCGTTGATGTCGGCCACCGCTTCGACGATCCGGGTCGGCGCCCCGAATTGCTGGGCGGTGTGGATCAGAGCCAGGGTGTCCTTGGGGAAACAGCTTCCGCCGTAACCGGGACCGGCATGGAGGAACTTGCGTCCGATACGCCCGTCGAGGCCGATGCCGCGGGACACGTCCTGAACGTTGGCGCCCACCTTCTCGCAGATGTCCGACATCTCGTTGATGAAGGTGATCTTGGTCGCGAGGAAGGCGTTGGCCGCGTACTTGATCAACTCCGCCGTCTCGCGGGCGGTGAACAGCACCGGCGTTTCGGTGAGGAACAGGGGCCGATAGAGCGCGCGCATCACCTCGCGGGCGTGGTCGGAGTGGCAGCCGACGACGACGCGGTCCGGCCGCATGAAGTCGTTGATCGCCGAACCCTCACGCAGGAACTCGGGATTGGAGGCAACGTCGAAGTCGCGCCCGGCCTCAAGCTCAGGCCGCACGCGGGTGATGATCGCCTCGATCTCGCTGCCCGTCCCGACCGGCACGGTCGACTTGGTGACGATCACCGTCCGTCCGCGAAGGTTCTGGGCGATGGTCTCGGCCGCCGCGTACACGTAGGAAAGATCCGCATGGCCGTCACCGCGGCGGCTGGGCGTGCCGACGGCGATAAAGACGGCATCCGCTCCCTCCATCGCCTCGCCGAGGTCGGTGCCGAAGGTCAGGCGCCCGGCCTTGACGTTCTTCTCCACCAGATCGTCGAGGCCCGGCTCGTAGATCGGGATGCGACCCGCATTCAGCTTCTCGATCTTCTTCGAGTCGGTGTCGACACAGCGCACCTCGACGCCGAACTCGGAAAAGCATGTCCCCGACACGAGGCCGACATAGCCGGTCCCGATCATCGCGATTCGCATTCGAATCCTCCTGAAACTGACGCAAGCGAATGCCGCGCCGCCGAACCCACAGCGATTGCGGCCGTAAAGACGTCACCGCTCAACCGGCATCGGACCATGGCACCCGGCGACCGGTCGCGGCCATGAAAACCAAGAAACCTTAACGCCCGATTAGGCTCCGTAACGCTTGAGCATCTCGATCACCGATTGCCGCATATCTTCCCGCTCCAGCGCGAAGGCGATGTTGGCTTCGAGAAAGCCGAGCTTATTCCCGCAGTCGTGACGGACGCCTTTGAACCGGAAGCCGTGAAACGGGAGATGGCCGATCATCTTCGCCATCGCGTCGGTGAGCTGAATCTCATTGCCGGCGCCCCGCTCCTTCCGGCTCAGATGCTCGAAGACCTGGGGCAGGAGGATATAGCGGCCCATCACCGCGAGTGTCGACGGCGCCTCCTCCGGCTTCGGCTTCTCGACCAGGCCGGTCACCTCGGCCAGCCGGCCATCGTCGGCGCCCGTTTCCAGAATGCCATAGCGGCTGGTCTGCTCATGCGGGACCTCGACCACGCCGATGACGTTCCCCCCCGTCTCCTCGAAGATGTCGGCCATTTGGGCGGTGCAGGACGGCTCGGACAGTACCAACTCGTCCGGCAGCAACACGGCGAACGGCTCATCCCCGATGAATTCGCGGGCGCACCAGACCGCATGGCCCAATCCCAACGGCCGGCTCTGTCGGGTGTAGACGACGCGCCCCTCTTCCGGGAGCCACGACATAAGCTCCTCGAGCTCCTTGGTCTTGCCCTTCTTCTCCAGGACGTCCTCGAGCTCGTAAGCGGTATCGAAGTGGTCTTCCATCGCCGACTTGCCGCGGCTGGTGACGAAGATGAAGTCCTCGATTCCCGCCGAGCGCGCCTCTTCCAGGGCATACTGGATCAGCGGCTTGTCGACGATGGGCAGCATTTCCTTGGGTATCGCCTTGGTCGCGGGGAGAAACCGGGTACCCAGTCCCGCGACCGGGAAAACCGCCTTCCGAATCTTGCCTGCCATCAATCTCTCTTTCGGGATCTATCCAACACGCAGGCGGGCCGAGTCGTAATGGGTCTCGAACCACCGATAGGTCTCGGCCAATCCGTCGCGGAGCGGCGTCTTCGCCCGCCAGCCCAGCGCTGTCAGCCGGCCGACATCCAGCAGCTTGCGCGGCGAGCCGTCGGGCTTGTCGCTGCGGAAGCTGAGTCCCGCCTCCACTCCGGCGATCTCGGCAATCATCCTCGCCAGCTCGCCGATGGCGATATCCTCGCCGGTACCGACATTGATCGGCTCGTCGGCGGAATAATGCGCGAGCAGAAAAACGCAGGCATCGGCGAGATCATCCACATGCAGGAACTCCCGCCGCGGCGTCCCGGTTCCCCAGACTTCCAGACTTCCGCCGGAAGCGTGCGCCTCATAGGCCTTCCGCATCAGAGCGGGAATGACGTGGCTCGCTTCCAGGTCGAAATTGTCGCCGGGCCCATAGAGATTGGTCGGCATCGCCGAAATGAAGTCACAGCCGTACTGCCGGCGATAAGCGGCGGCCATCTTCAATCCGGCAATCTTCGCGATCGCGTAGGCTTCGTTGGTCGGCTCCAGCGGACCGGTCAGCAGGGCGTCCTCGCCCATGGGCTGGGGAGCGCGGCCGGGATAGATGCAGGACGAGCCGAGGAACAGAAGCTTACGCACGCCGAGACGATACGCGGCGTGGATGACATTCGTCTGAATGGCGAGATTATCGTAAAGGAAATCGGCCGGGCGGGTCGCATTGGCCTGGATGCCGCCGACCCGCGCCGCCGCAAGCACGACGACCTCCGGCCGATGAAAGGCCATCCAGTCGTTGACGCCCGCCTGATCCCGAAGATCGAGCTCGGCATGGTTCACTGTCTGGATCTGGCATCCGGTCTCTGTCAGCCGCCGCGCGACGGCCGACCCGACCATGCCGCGATGGCCGGCCACCCAGACCCGACGACCGGCGAGATCGAAGGGCGCAGTCGAGGATCCTCCCTCGGTCACCATGACGTAGCTCCTCCGGCGTAGCGCTTACCGGCACGAAGACGCGACAGGGGGCGGTTATGCCATGACCTGACTGAAGTCACAAACCGCACCGGCAATCAGGTCGCCGCAGCCGCATCGTCGATATGCAGCTTGATGCGCTCACGGCCTTGCCAGCTATCGAGGCGAAGCCGGCCGGCGACGTGGATCGGGCGGCCGACATGAGCCAGCAGCGCCTGCCCGAGGCCAGTATCGCGACTCCGGAACGAGATCCCTTCCAGCCGGCCGCCGTCAGCACCGGAAAAGACGCAGCTCAGATGGTTCTCGCCGACCGGCGCGGCGCGGATCAGCTTGACGGCGGGAAATGCCATGCGGGGTTCCGGATTCCCCGCGCCGAACGGTCCCGCACGGTCGAGGATGGCGGTCATCTCCGGGGTCGCCGCACCGATGGCCAAAGCTCCGTCCAGCCCCAGTTCCGCAACCATTTCCCCTTCCCCGTTCGACGACAGCCGCTCGGCGACGAAGTCCCGAAACGCATCGAGCCGCGCTTCCTCGACGGTAAAACCGGCCGCCATCCGATGGCCACCGCCGTTGACCAGCAATCCCGCCTGCTTGGCGGCCGTCACGAGGGCACCAAGGTCGATCCCGGGCACCGAGCGGGCCGACCCCTTGCCCAATCCGTCTTCCAGGGAAATGACGAAGGCCGGCCGGTTGTAGCGTTCACGAAGGCGGCTTGCGACGATGCCGATGACGCCCGGATGCCAGCCGGCGCCGGCAGCGATGGCGGCGACCGCATCGGCCGATGCCTCGACGGTTTCGATAGCGTCTTCCAGAACCATTGATTCGATCGCCCGGCGCTCGGCATTGTGGCGATCCAGGGTCTCGGCAATCTCCTGCGCCTCGGTCGGATCGAGCGTCGTCAGCAAACGGATGCCCAGATCGGACTGCCCGACCCGGCCGCCGGCGTTGACCCGAGGTCCCAGCAGGAAGCCGGCGTGATAGGTGCCGGGACGTTCCTTGACACCGGCAATGTCGGCCAATGCACACAGGCCGACATTGTTCCGCCGCGCCATGACCTTCAGCCCCTGCGTGACGAGCGCCCGGTTGAGACCGGTCAGCGGCACGACGTCACAGACCGTGCCAAGGGCGACGAGGTCCAGATAGGCCATCAGGTCAGGCTCGGGCCGCTTCGTGAAAAAGCCGCAACGGCGCAAAGCACGGTTGAGGGCAACTATCAGCAGGAAGGTCACACCGACGGCCGCGAGCTGCCCGCAGCCGCTGGTATCGTCCAATCTGTTGGGGTTCACCAACGCCGCGCAGGGCGGAAGGGCGGGCTCGGCGACGTGATGGTCGACCACGATCACGTCGAGGTCGTTGGCATGGGCGCCGGTCAGCGCCTCGAACGCCGTCGTTCCGCAATCGACCGTGATCACCAGACCGGCTCCTCCCCCCTGCAGGCGCTCGAGTGCCGGCAGGTTCGGGCCGTAGCCTTCGGTCATGCGGTCGGGGATATAGGTGACGTAGCACGCGCCAATCGCATTGAAGTATCGCGCGAGAAGAGCGCCGGAAGTCGCTCCATCCACGTCATAATCTCCGAACACCGCGATCGTCTCGCCGCGTTCGATCGCGGCGACGATCCGTTCGACCGCCACATCCATGTCCATGAGAGAGGACGGGTCGGGGAGATCCGCACGGAGCGACGGACTCAGGAAGCGCTCCACCGCTTCCGGCGCGATTCCACGTCCGGCGAGGATCCGGCCGATGATCTCCGGCTGATCGAGACGTTGCGCCAGCAGCAGCGCCAACCTGTCGTCGACCGCCCGCGCCGACCAGCGCCGGTCGCCGAACGACCGGTCGACACCCAGGAAGGCCTCCGCTGCGGCCATGCGATCAGCGCGTCGCGGGATCGAGCAGCGCCTTGCGCGTGAAATCGTGCTCGGAATAGACCGTGCGGACGGTGCCGGTCTTAGAGCGCATGACCAGCGATTCGGTCGTCGCGCCGTCCTTGAAGCGCCGCACGCCCTTCAGCATCGCGCCGTCGGTCACCCCGGTCGCCGCGAACATCACCTCGCCGCTCGCCAGCTCAAGCAGTGAATAGGTCCGCGACAGGTCGGTGATTCCCCACTTCGCCGCCCGCTTGCGCTCGTCTTCGTTCCGGAATACCAGTCGCCCCAGCATCTGTCCGCCGATGCAGCGGAGTGCCGCCGCAGCAAGAACGCCTTCCGGCGCCCCGCCCTGCCCCATGTAGATGTCGATGCCGGTGTTCACCTTCGAGGTGGCGATGACGCCGGCGACGTCGCCGTCGGAGATGAGCTGGATGCGCGCGCCCGCTTCGCGGGTCTTGGCGATCAGCTCTTCATGGCGGGGCCGGTCGAGAATGCAGGCCACGAGGTCGGAGACCTCCACCTTCTTGGCCTTGGCGAGGTTCTGCAGGTTCTTCGCCGGCCCGAGGTCTAGGTCGATCACACCTTCAGGCAACCCGCCGCCGACGGCGATCTTGTCCATGTAGACGTCGGGCGCGTTGAGGAAGCAGCCTTCCTCGGCCATGGCGATAACCGCGAGCGCGTTGGGTCCGCCGGTCGCGCAGATCGTCGTCCCTTCCAGAGGATCGAGGGCGATGTCGACCTTGGGGCCGGCACCGGCGCCGACCTTCTCGCCGATATAAAGCATCGGCGCCTCGTCGCGCTCACCCTCGCCGATCACCACCGTTCCTTCGATGGCGAGGCCGTTCAGGGCCTGACGCATGGCATCGACCGCCGCCTGATCGGCGGCCTTTTCGTCGCCGCGCCCCATCCATTTCGAGCAGGCGAGCGCAGCCGCCTCGGTCACCCGCACCACTTCCATGGCCAGGTTACGGTCGAGCGTTCCTCTTTCCGGCGTGTTCTCCATCACCCCCTCGCTTCCTCACGTCACATGGTTCCGGCTCTGGGCCGTGCTTAGAATTCCTCGATGCGCATGCGGACCGGGGTACCGGCCAGCGCCATGGAGCCCGCGACCGATGCACAAGCCTGTTCGACCGCAGCGCCCTGGGCCGTTCCGGTCGTAACGATCACCGATCCCGGCGCGCGATCGCCGAACATGTTGGCGACCGGAACGCCCGCTTCGTTAAGGGCGGCGGCGATTCCCGCAATGGCCCCGCGCGGATCGTTCGGTGCGAAACGCAGATAGTAGGCACTGGACAGCAATGCCGTCTCCGCCGGTTTCGCCTGTTCCAGACGTCCTGCCGGCACACCGAAAGCATGCCAGCCCCCGCCGCGGGCGATGTCGATCAAATCCCCGACCACCGCCGACGCCGTGGGTTCGGCACCCGCCCCCCGGCCCTGATAAACGGTACGGTCGACGAAGTCCGCGTCCACGACGACGGCGTTGAACACGCCGTCGACCCGGGCGATCGGGCTGTCTGCCGCGACGAGGCACGGCTCGACCCGCGTTACCACCCCGGCCCCGGTGTCCTCGGCGACGCCCAGAAGCTTGACGCAGTAGCCGAGTTCCGCCGCGACCACCTGGTCGACCGGCGCCAGATCGCGAATGCCCGCTGTCCGGACAGCGTCAAGATCGACGCGTTGGCCGAAGGCGAGCGCGGCGAGGATCGCCGTCTTATGGGCGGCGTCGACGCCGTCGACGTCGAAGGTCGGATCGGCTTCGGCATAACCCAGGGCCTGCGCCTCGGCGAGGATGTCGGCGAAGGGCCGGCCGCTGTCGCGCATCGCCGTCAGGATGTAATTGCAGGTCCCGTTGAAGATGCCGTAGACGCGCCGGATCCGATTTCCGGCCAGGCTTTCCCGGATCGCCTTGAGGATCGGGATGCCGCCGGCAACCGCGGCCTCGAAAGCAAGAGTGACGCCCGACTTCTCGGCCGCCAGAGCCAGTTCCTGACCGTGATGGGCGATCATCGCCTTGTTGGCGGTGACGAAGTGCTTTTCGCCGCCGAGTGCGCGGCGGGCGAGTTCGAGGGCGATGCCGCCATGACCGCCGATCAGCTCCACCACGACGTCGATATCCGGCCGCTCGGCGAGGGCGAGACCGTCGTCCAGAAGCTCGGCATCGCCGAAATCGACCGACGCCGCACGGTCCTTGTCGCGTTCGGCGACGGCGACCACCGTCACCGGCCGGCCGCAGCGGGCGGCGATCAGGTCGGCATTCTCACGGAGCAGGCGAACGGTTCCGCCGCCGATCGTTCCCAATCCGGCGACCCCAACACGAAGCGGCGCACTCATGACGCGGCAGCGCGCGGCAGCGAATGAACGTTGGAGGGCGCCGCTTCCGAGAGAAAAGTCCGAATGTTGCGGAGCGCCTGACGGGTTCGATGCCGGTTCTCGACCAGCGCCATCCGCACATGGCCGTCACCGTATTCCCCAAAGCCGATACCGGGCGACACCGCCACTTCGGCCTGGGTCAACAGCAGCTTGGAAAACTCCAGCGAGCCCATCGCCTGGAAGGCCGGCGGCAGCGGCGCCCACACGAACATCGTCGCCTCCGGCGGTTC
>MDTD01096911.1_pt1 | contig 20921 bp, 19 predicted proteins | sample 811221 | NCBI WGS metagenome assembly MDTD01 (sample SAMN05326646, study PRJNA326480) | marine metagenome | isolation source: seawater | place: Pacific Ocean: South West | collected 2011
CAGGAGCAAATACTTCCTGGGTTCCATCACCAACAGCAGCAACTCTCCATGCATTACATTATCATGAAGTTGATGTTATGGGCTTGCAACAAAGAGCATACAAAATTAATAATTCAACAATTGATGACCTAATAGAATTACCAATCATTGAGAACCCCAACTGGGAAAAAGATGAAATTCAAACTGAACTTGAAAATAATATTCAAGGCATTCTTGGATATGTTGTTAAATGGATAAATAATGGGATAGGCTGCTCAAAGGTACCAGACATTAATAACATTGGATTAATGGAAGACAGAGCAACTCTAAGGATTTCTTCACAGCATGTAGCAAATTGGCTATATCATGGAGTATGTGATAAATCTCAAGTTCTAAAAACATTTAATAAAATGGCCATTATTGTTGATCAACAAAACAAGGAAGACCCTAATTATATACCTTTGTCCAAGGATTTAAATAAATCTATAGCATTTAAGACAGCCGTTGACTTAGTGCTAGATGCTAAAGAACAACCTTCTGGATATACTGAACCTATTTTGCATAGAGGACGGATACGATTTAAAAATAGCTTAAAAATAAATTAAATTTTAAAAAGACTAAAATTTAAGTTATAAAAAAAATAAATTATTTTAAATATATGGAAGATAACAAAAAATCAAAAAACATCTATAACTGGAAGGGTGTTTTAGGCTACGCTCTTTATGATTGGGCCTCTTCTCCTGTACCGACATTACACGCTACTTTTATTTTTGCTGTTTATTTCACAACACAAGTAGCACCAGAAAATGGGACATCTTACTGGGGTTATATGACAGCTTTAGCTTCGCTATCAGTAGCAATTATTGCACCATTTCTCGGAGGACTTGCAGACGCTAGATCAATAAGAAAACTTATGCTTTTTATATTTACCTTTATTGGAGGTATAAGCACAATTACTTTATGGTATATTTTCCCTGAAGACTCTTACATGATGCAGGCTTTGATAATTTCATTTATCTCAATTTTTGCAATGGAATTAACTTTTGTTTTTTATAATTCACTTTTATCCTCTGTAGCTAACCCAAACCAAATGGGTTTTGTATCTGGAATATCTTGGGGGTTTGGATATTTTGGAGCTATTGCGTGCCTTTTATTAGCTTTGTTCATTTTTATTCAAGCTAAAGAGCCTCCTTTTGGTCTTATATGGGATAATGCAGGCCCAGTTAGAGCTACAATGATTTTAGCTGCTATATGGTTATTTATTTTCAGCATTCCTGCATTTATTTTTATATCTGAAAAGAAGACAGAAATTCAAAAAATAAATCCAATCAAAAGATTAATCAATGGATTTAGAATTATAGTAAGTATACCAGGATTATTGAGATTTATGATTGCAAGAATGCTATATACTGACGGCTTAACAGTCGTATTTGCTTTTGCAGGTATTTATGCAGCTAAGGTATTTGAATTTCCTCAAGACAAAGTAATTATATTTGCAATAGCTGTTAATGTTTTTTGTGGAATTGGAGCAATAGTTGGTGGTTTTATTGAAGACAAAATAGGAGCATTTAAAACTGTTCGGTTTTCTCTCTTTTCTTTATTAATTCTTGGAACAGGAATTTTACTTGCTCCAACTGAACTTTGGTTTTGGATTTTTGCATTACTAGTAGGTATTTTTATCGGTCCAGTTCAATCATCTAGTAGATCTCTAGTTGCAAGATATGCACCCACAGAGCATAGAGCACAAATTTTTGGGTTTTATATGTTCGCTGGGAAATCTACGTCTTTCATAGGGCCCGCTATATATGGTTGGTTGGTAATGTTTACTGGCATTGAAAGGGCTGGGATGTTGATTGTTTTGATCTTTTTTATTGTTGGTATTTTAGTTTTGGGATCAAAAGGCCCTCAAAAATCAGTGCAAAATTAAAATTAATTATTTATAGTTATGAATTTTTCTGAATTACCTATTTCTTGTTATATTAGAACATTAAATGAAGAAAGAATGATAGGTGATGTAATTTCTTCAGCAAAAAAAATATGTAGTGAAGTAGTAGTAATTGATAGTCTTTCAATAGATAAAACTAAAAGTATATCATTGTCACTAGGTGCCACAGTATACGAACAACCATGGCTTGGAAACGGATTTCAAAAAAGGATAGGTGAAGACAAATCAAAAAATGATTGGGTATTAGATATTGACGCTGATGAAATAATTACTGACGAAATGGCAAATGAAATTAGAAAGTACTTTAAAAATGGTTCCCCCAAATATGATGGGTTTTTAACCCCTATAATTACAGTACCACCATTTGGCAAGCCTTGGTATAATTTTGCAAAAGCTCACCGAGTAAAACTCTATAATAAAAAAAAGGCTAGAATACCAGCCCACAAAGCTTGGGATCAGTTTAAATATGATAAGCTTTCAATAAAAAAACTTAAAAATGGATTATTACACCCATCCTTTACTGGAATACACATGCACTTGGCAAAGTTAAACAACTACAGCACAATGCTATCGAATTTACCAACTAAAAAAACTTTTATAGAAATTATTATGAGAATATGGTTTGGTTTTCCATTTTATTTTATTCATAAATTTTTAATCCGTGGAATGTTTCGAGCAGGCACTTATGGTTTTGCATTATCAATGTCATCGGCTTTTGGAAGATGGCTAAAAGATGTTAAACAATTCGAACATGTTATGAAAAATAAAAAAAAGAAAATTGAATATTAAAATTGTTACACAAAATTTTCCACCCCGAGTTGGTGGTATACAGAATGTTATGTATTCATTGGCAAATAGTTTTTCTAATTTAGGTTATGATGTTCATGTTATTCCAGACCATTTTTACTCAAAAAACAAAAAATTTAAAATAACAAACTTTTACTTACCAAAAATATTACGCCCAATTGCTAAAAAAATTTATCTCACATTTTTAAATGATAAAGATCATTTAGTTTTCTGTGATACTTGGAAATCTGTAAAAGCTGTTCCTAGCAATTATAGTAACATTGTAGTATTTGCGCATGGACAAGAATACTTAAATTATAAAAAAAATAAAAAGCGTATTAGTAAGAGTTTTTTGAGAACAAAATTTTTGATCTCATCTTCAAATTATACACTCAATTTAATAAAAGCATTTTGGGACATCTCAAATATAAAATCTAAAGTAATATATCCTACTTACCATATAAATAAGTTTAGCCCAAAAAATAAGAAGAGAAAAAATGAGAGAATTAATTTTATATCAGTTTGCAGAATTGAAAAAAGAAAAGGTTTATTAGAGAGTTTAAGATCATTGAAGGTTGTTTTGGATAAGGGATATGATTTTAAATGGAACATTATTGGTGATGGACCTTACCTAAGTAAACTTATAGAGGAAACATCCAAATTAAATCTTAAAGGAAGAGTCCATTTCCATGGAAGAATGGATAATAATTTTAAGAAAGAAAAGTATATAGAAAAATCTGATATTTTTTTAATGCCTAGCTTTCAAGATAGTTATTCTATCGAAGGATTTGGACTGTCTTACATTGAAGCAGCTAAATTTGGACTACCATCTATTGCAGGCATAAGTGGAGGTGCTCCCGAGGCAGTTATAAATAATTTAACTGGTTGGTGTATTAACCCTCACAATAAAGAAGAGCTTATAAATACACTTATTGAGTCTATAAGCAACGATAAAAAAAGAATTGATTTTGGAAATAAAGCATTTAAAAGATTTCAAGCAAATTTAAACAATGATATTGTAATTAATCAATTGATTAATTTTATAAAAAAATAATATTGGATTCAAAAGTGAAGACTCTAAAAAGATTATTGTCTAGTATTTCAAAAAGAAAAAATATTTTGTTTAATAATGGGTTTTCTGTTGAGAAATGTTATGATTGCAATTGGCTAATTGATTGGTCAAACACAGTTGATAAAAAAATGGTTTATAAACTTTTTGAAGATGAACAAATAAATTATTTTATGAGTAAAATTAAAATTCATAAACCTGAATATTTTTTTGATATAGGAGCACATGGTGGATTATATTCAATAATATTTAAGAAAAAATTTCCATATTTAAATATTCTTGCTTTTGAACCAGATATTCAAAATAGATATCAACTATACAGTAATCTTTTTTTGAATAATTTTGAAAAAAAAGTAAGGGTTTTTGACTTTGGATTATCGGATGCAAATGCAAAAGTTCCATTTGGAATAATAAATAAAAATAACAGAGGTGGAAAAAGAATAAAGAAAAACAGTGATTTTCATATTTCCGTAAAAACTTTAGATGAAATCTTTAATGAGAAAGGAAGAAGCTGTTTTGTGAAAATAGATGTTGAAGGCCATGAAAAAGAAGTAATTTATGGTTCAAAAATGTTTCTAAAAAAAAATAATTGTTTAATACAGGTTGAAGTCACAGATTTAGACAAGCTTAAGAAATTTGAAAGTTTAATGAATGGTTTGGGTTATTCTTTAATAAATAGAATAAAAGATTTCTATTTCTCCAATTATATTAAATATTAAAACAAATATAGGTTTTTCTATGTATGGACAGTTTGATGAAGTAAAGGTTATAAATAAAATAATTAAGAAAAATGATCTACCAAAAACATGTATAGAGTTTGGGGCATACGACGGAATTACAAACTCAAATACTTACTATTTTTGGAAGAAACGGGGCTTTAAATCATTATTGATAGAACCTGATCCTGTCTTATTTAAACTTTTAAAAACAAATTCAAATCAAAATTGTATTGTTGTCAATGATTTTGTTTCTACAGAAAATTCATTAAATAAAATTATAAAAGAAAATAATTTTCCAAAAAAAATTGGAGTTATGTCAATAGATATAGATTCTAATGATTTTGAAATTTTTAAAGAAATTGATCATTTATCAACATTCTTAGTTATTATTGAATTTAACAATCAGTTCCCAGTTTGGGTTGATTATGAGGACCCGAAGGGCTGTATAACATTCAGACACTCGGCTTTAGCTATATTAAATTTTGCAACAAAAGTTGGTTATAGATTACTAGATGTCAAGGGTACAAATTTAATACTAGCAAATCAAAAAAATTTAGATCTACCTGAAAATTTTTATCCTAATAAACTTGAGGATTGCTTTGATTATAAAGAGCAAAAAAGAGCATGCAAAGATATCAGAATAATAGGATCAAAATTTACTACAAATGCAAAAGTTTTTTCACAAAAACCAACTATTTTTTTAAGATTAAAAAAATTTATCTTCCAATTAACTTTGATAATAAATTATTCTCTTAGAGGTAAGAAAATACCTAACAATAAAATTCCTGAAAGTTGCAAGAAAAGATTATTAGATGCCGGTTTATATATTTAAATATTTAAATTTTACAAATTTCCATAATTTAAGATTTTTTGTAAAATTGGTGAGACACCAAAATAATACTTATAACATACCATAAATATGCATTTTGTTGTTGGCCATATAGATCATAATTGTTGGCAAATGGCCAAAATATACAAACTGATGTAATGAAAATACCCTTTGAAATAAGATTTTCAATAAATTTCTTTTCATTTTTGGTGTTTTTGTAAGTTATAATTATTATGTTTAAAAACATTGATATGTATACAATTCCACCTAATATACCTGTTTCTGCAAAAGCTTGAATGTAATGATTATGAGGGTGCTCATTATTTTTAAATGGATCATAATTTATAATTAGGTTTTCAGATAAATAATTTTGTACGTTTGTAGGCCCTATGCCAATAATTGGATTTTCAAAAAAAACTATAATACCTGTTTTCCATTGACCAAAATACTGCAAAAGTGAAGTATTTGATAGATCTAATAGATCAAAAAAATATCTATCTAATTTTTCAATATTAAATGAAAAATATAATGATACAACAAAGAAGAAAAAGCTTATTATAAGTAAAGATCTTTTGAAATTAAAACTTGGCCAAAATGTAAGCAACAGAATTATAATTACAAATGAGAAACTGCCTGCTCTATGACCTGATAATAATGAAAAAAATATACTTATAAAAATAAAAATTAAAGCCTGAGTTCTGTATTGAGACTCAAAAAAGACTATCAAAAAGGAAATACAAAAAAATAATATACCTATTCTATGTATATAAGGTCCGTTTAAGGGGTTTCTGAATGGCCATTCGAAAGAATTATGGTCTGTAAAAATAATTTCTACACCCATCAAACAAAAAATAAAAATTAAAGAGAGGAAGTTAATGATTAATGTAAAATAGAAAATTTCTTTGTCTTTAATTAACCAAAATGAAACTGCAACAGCAAATAATGGAAACCTTATCCAAGCTATTCCATTACCTATAGAAGTCTCAACAAAAATAGATAAACAAGCTGAAATAATTGATAAAATAGAAAATATAATTGCCAGCTTAATCCAAATTATACTTAACCATTTCCATGAAAATTTAAAAATTGAAAAACTAATGAACGAAACTCCAATTATAACAATACATAAATCAGCCAAAGATTTACTTATCATCATAAGAAAAGGCATAATTGACCAAATGAAAATCAAAAAACTATTAAAAATGGGTTTGTTTTTTAATAATAAAAAATATTTTTGCGTTATTAGTTTTAGGCTGAAAGCATTCAAATTATGAACCAATTATAGTTTGTAAATCCAAATAAAAATAATATGAATAATAAGAATGCTGAATAAATGCCCGCTAGCCAATCATCCATCATAATTCCTAATGCGCCATCAAAGTTTTCTACTTTTGATATAAGTCCAGGCTTATATATATCAAAGAATCTAAAAATAACAAATGCAGTAAAATTTAAAAGAGGGTCTACCCCAGCGGCAGAAGTTGCTATTAGTTGCCCTGAGAATTCATCAATAACAACCTCTTTTGGATCTTTTTGGTTAATGCTTTCAATATAAAGTTGTGTAAAATAAAGACCAAAAAAACCTGAAATTATTCCAAAAAACAAGGTTATATCAGAGCCTAATTGTAGATTAATTGTATATCCTAATATAGCTGACAACAGAGAACAAACCGTTCCAGGTGCAATAGGAGAGTTTCCAGTTGGCCATACTTTTACAATCAATTTTATAAAAAGAGTATTTTTCAAGGTTTTCAATAATTATATTTATTTATATAACTTTAAAACTTGAGGGACAATAACACCTAAGTCAAATTTTTTTAAAGCCAGCTTTCTACCCTCATTACCCATATTTTTTCTTAGTTTAAAATTATCTAATAGTTTTTGGATTGCATCTGCAAGCTCTTGAGAGCTTTTTAAAGGGACTATAAAACCTGTAACATTATTTATTATAGCATCTTTACATCCTGGAACATCAGTGGTTATGACCGGTATGCCGCAAGAAGCAGCCTCCATTAATACTTTTGGGAAACCTTCTCTCCATGAAGGAAGACATATTATAGACATTTCCTGATAAAGTTTTTTCATATTTTTTTGATGACCCAAAACATTAACTAAGCCCTCATTCTCCCATGCCTCAATCTTTTTATTTGAAATAACAGATGGATTTAAACTACTATTATCGCCTGCTAAATAAAAGTTACCTCTAACATTTCTTTTTTTTAAAATTCTAATAGCCTCAATGAACTCATTAATCCCTTTTTCATCAAGTAACCTTGCTGGCAATAAAACGTTTCTAGTTTTTATTCCAGATTTAGAAGGTTTAAAATAACTAGTCTTTACCCCAGAACCATAAACAAAATTAATACTATGATCTTTTAATTTTATGATTGAATTTAATTTTATATAATCATCACTATTTTGAAAAATAATTTTGTATTGTAGCCTTTTAAATGAAAAATTCAAAATTTTTTTATATAAGTAAAAAAGTATCTGCTTTTTTAAATTTCTTTTTCCAACAAAGAATGTACCTAAGCCTGAAACTGAGAGGATTAAGTTTGTTTTTTTTACAAAATTTGAAGCAAAAGCTGCTAGGAAGTTTCCTTTTGATGATGCTGAATGAATTGTTGTAGGGTTAAATTTTCTTAAATAATAAACTAATTGCAAAACACCAATTATCTCAAAAAAAATATTTCCAACACCTTGGGTGAAATAACATTCTTTATGAATTATTTTATTTTTTTTTAAGTGAATGATTGCATCTCTCTCGCGCTGAACATTAATATTTTGACCACTAATGACACATACGTTCCCACCTTTTTTAATGACTGATAGTGCTAAAGGTAACCTGTGACTAACAAAAAAAGCTGCATCATTTATCACATAAGCTATTCTCATGTTTTATAAGTTTTTTTCATTAAACTAATTACACTGTGTGATCAACTTGAGATTTTGGTAGGGTATTTTTTAAATCCATTATGGATCCTCTATCGTTACAGTATTTTCTAATATTCGCACTTCCCATTTTTTTAAATTGATTATGTGGAACTGCTATTACTACCATATCATAAAAATCATTTTTAGGCTGTTTAACGAGATCAATTTCTAATTGTAATTTTGTATCTTCTAAATCCACAACTGGATCAAAGATATCAACCTTTATTCTAAAAGATTTTAACTCATTTATTAAGTCAATAACTTTAGAGTTTCTTATATCTGGACAATTCTCTTTAAAAGCAACTCCCAAAATTAATATTTTTGACGAAGAGATTAAAAAATTTTTATTATTCAATACGTTTAAAATATTTTTTGCAAAGTGGCTACTCATTGTATCGTTAATTCTTCTTGCTGATATTAGCAAATCAGGTATCACTCCAACTTGTTGAGCTTTGTGAATAAGATAATAGGGATCGACTCCAATACAATGTCCTCCAACTAATCCTGGTCTGAATGGTAAAAAATTCCATTTCGTTGAGGCTGCGTCTAAAACATCATTTGTATTAATATCTAAAGCTTGAAAAATTTTTACCAGCTCATTCATAAAAGCTATGTTTAAATCTCTTTGGGTGTTTTCAATAACTTTTGCTGCTTCTGCCACTTTAATAGAAGGAGCTAAATAAATTTCAGCCTTTACAACCTTTGCATATGTCTCTTCGATAGTTTTGAGAGCTGACTCATTGCTTGCAGAAACAACTTTTTTAATATTTTCAAATTTATATTTTTTGTCTGCAGGGTTAATTCTTTCAGGGCTATAACCTACTGAAAAGTCTGTATTTAATGATAGTTTGCTACTTTTTTCAATTTCAGGAACAATTATTTCTTCTGTTGCACCAGGAAAAACCGTACTCTCAAAAACAATGATGTCTTGTTTTTTAATTATTTTTGCTAACATTTTTGAAGCTTTTAAAAGTGGAATTAAATCTGGTTTATTGAATTCATCAATAGGTGTAGGAACTGTTACTATATGAAAGTTTGCTCTTTTAAGGATATCAGGATGTAAAGAAAATTTAATTGAACAATTAATTAATCTTTCTTTTTTGACTTCACCAGTTTTATCATAGTTATTTATTAATTCATTTATTCTTTTTTTATTTACATCAAAACCATATACCTCAAATCCTGCTTCATTGAATGCCATTGCAACAGGTAAACCAACATAACCCAAACCAATTACAGAAATTATTTTATGACCATTTTTCATTTAACTGATACTCCTGTATTTTGACCATTGTTGCCACATTAATATTGGCCAAAGCCTGTTCTCCCAATTCCTGCTCCCATTAATATGTTCGTTCCATATTTTTCTTACAATTTTACCATTAATCATTCCTTCATCAGGAAGATTGTTTTTATCTAGAAGATTCATTGCCCATTCTTTTAATGGTCCCCTCAGCCATTCATTGACTGGCATCCCAAATCCTTGTTTAGGCCTATCAATTAATTTTCTTGGAACATGCTCATATAAAACCTCTCGAAGAATTTTTTTTCCACCAAATTTATCAACTCTCCATTCAATTGGAGTTCTCCATGCAAACTCTGATAATGAATGGTCCAGTAATGGTGCCCTTGTCTCTAAGCTTGTAGACATTGCTGATCTGTCTACCTTAACCAATATATCGTTTGGTAAATAATTTAATTGATCAGCAAGCATCATATTTTCAATATTTCCTAATTCTCCAGAAAATTCATATCTATGTGAGTAATCATGATTTATTATAGTTTTTTCAGGCCAATAAGTAGTGAGCTTATCATAATAATCTTGGAGATCTGCAGAATTCATTATATCAGCTGCTTTATGAGCTTTATCACCAAACCTCTTTTTCCCTAAAATTCCAATGCTTCTATTTAAAAAGCTAGGTGGAATACTTTTTATAATATTTGATAATGACTTTCTATACCAAGAGGGTCCAAAAGTTAGTATTTTGAAAGTTTTTTGTGCAAATAAATATCTATTGTAACCAGTAAATACCTCATCTCCCCCATCTCCAGACAATGCAACTGAAACATACTTTTTAACTAGTTTACAAAGCAAAGTTGTTGGAATTTGTGAAGCATCTGCAAAAGGCTCACTATATACTGCAGGCATTTTTTCGACTAAATCAATAGCATCATTTGGGTTAGCTTTTAAAGTAGTATGATCAGTTTTTAAATGTGATGCTATTGCTTCTGCATAATTGCTTTCATCATAAATTTTTTCTGTAAATCCTATTGAAAAAGTCTTTATTTTTTTACTTACTGATTTTTGCAATAGTGCTGCAACAATAGATGAGTCTACACCCCCAGATAAAAATACTCCAAGTGGAACATCTGAAAGTTTTTGACCGTCTAACACTCTATAAAGAATTTTTTCAAGATGTTTTTTGGCATCTTCATATGACCCTGGAAATTTTGAATTTTGACCCTTAATAGCAGTTTCCTTAACAGACCAATATTGTTTTCTATCAATTAATTTATAATTTCCAGAAATGTCTGAACTAAATTTGTAAATAGATCCAGGTAACAACTTTGTAACATTTTTCCAAATTGAGAATGGGGCCGCTATACAACCACGGTGAAAAAAATTTGAGGCACCTTCGATCGATAATATGGGCTTAAAATTTGGTACTTTATCAAATGATATTATTTCGGAAGCAAAGGCAAATGTTGAGTTTTGCCTCTCTAATAGATAAAGAGGCTTTTCACCAAATCGGTCACGAACTAGAAAAACATCTTTTGTCTTCTTGTCAAAAACTGCAAAGGCAAACATACCATGGGCTAATTCCAATGTGGATTTTAAACCAATTTTAGAAATTGACTCAATTAGTGTCTCAGTATCTGATGTTCCTATCCACTTAATATTAAAATTTTTGTTTTCTAAATAGCTTCTTATTTCAAAATGATTATAAATTTCCCCATTATAACTTATTATATACCTTTTGCATGATGAGGTCATAGGCTGCTTACCTGCCTTAGACAAATCAAGAATAGATAGTCTTGAATGAGAGAAGTAAACGTAATTATTTTCAGAGACCCAAATACTATTATCATCAGGCCCTCTATGTTTTAATACTTCTCTCATTTTAGAAACAGTTTCTCTACCTTTTATAGTAGTATCTTTCCAACCAATTAACCCTGCAATTCCACACATAAAAGACCCAAATTAAATTATTTTATTAACGAGTTAAAAAGATTTAGATGAAGATTAAGCATATCATCCATTGAAAATTTTTCATTAGCTACTTTTAAACCATTTTTCCCAAGAGTATTACATTTTTTATCATCTTTTATTAATGATAATATTATTTTAGACATCTTTTCTTGATTAGATAGCTCAACTAGATATCCTGTTTTATTGTTTTGAATTAATTCACTCACTCCTTCAATATTATACCCTATTATAGGTAAAGACCAACTCATACCCTCCAAAACACTAGTTGGACATCCTTCAGGCAACAGTGATGGTATGACCATAACCTTGGACTTACTTAATAGTTCATTTGGATCAACAATAAAACCTGGTATATCAATAAATTTTGTCAGATTTTTATTTATTATCTTTTTTTGAACTATTCCATTCATATAATCCTTCCCTGCTAAAATAAATTTTATATTTTTATTCTTTAACACTATTCTTTCAATAATGTTTATGTACTCTAAAATACCTTTTCTAGGAGAAAAATTTGATAAAGTAATAATTATATTTTCTTTTTTAACATTTGAAATGCTGAAATTTTCTTTTTTTAAATTAATCCCATTATAAATAATCTTAACTTTATTGTGCGGTATTCCACATTTCTTAGTTAATGTATTTTTTGCAGATTTTGAATTACATATCCAAAGATCTGTTTGACTAACAAAAAATCTCTCAAATGAACGAAAGAATAAGTCTGTTTTATTGTTAGTTAACGGATTCCACCTTATGGCATGAATTATTTTTGGAGTTTTTATAAAAATAGAAAAAGTCCTTATTAAAATACATGCTCTAAATCCTGATATATATAATATTTTTATATTATTTCTCTTACAAAAATTTATTACTTTAAAACAACCTATTATTAGACCAACAATAGATTGTTTGTTTTTTCCAAATTTATAGACAATTATATCTTTCATTGATGACATTAGAGGACCTTCACCAGAAAGAGTTCCAAGTGAAATATTTTTATTTTTTGAAAATAAAGCAAGCCTTGATAAACTTTTTTCAGCTCCGCCAATTTGGCTTGATGTAAATAGAATTAGTATTTTTAAACTGTTCATGATAAATTAATTTATCCATTTTTGAGCTATTTTCGAAACATCATAAAGTTTGGAATCCTTGTAACATTTATAAGATAATTTTTTATTCAATTCTCTGTTTGTATATAGTCTATCTATTTCTTTAGATAGAAGTTTTATATTACCTTGAGGTACTAAAATACCATTTTTTTCATTTTTTATGATTTCTTTTGGACCATAATCACAATCAAAAGATATAACAGGGCATGCAAATGACATAGCTTCAATTATTACATTGGGGAAACCTTCAAAATGAGAGCTTAAAACTAAAAACTTTGCATTCAAATACCATTTGCTCATTTGTTTTTTAAATCCAACAAACTTAATTTTATCTTCTATGTTTAGTTCTTTTGATAATTTTATAAGTTTATTTTTTTCTTCACCATCTCCAACAATAATGAGCCTAATATTTTTATTATGGGTTTTTTTTATACTTCTTAACAATAAATCGAAACCTTTTTCATGACTTAATCTTCCAACTGAAAGAATGTATTGCCTTTTTTCAAATATGTTTTTAATTGCTTTAAATTTTATTGGATTATTGATTACTTGAATTTTGTTATCTTTAATTCCAATTTTTTTTAGGCCCTCTTTTGCTCCATTTGTTTGTGCTATAATCTTATTTGCATAATTATAAAATAAGTAGACTAATAATTTTGTTCTTGTTGGATAAAAATTTAAATTCGTTCTCACACTAACTCTTAATTTTTGAGTTTCTCTCGTAAAAAGACAACAAATTGTAGCAACATAATTTGCACTTTCGGTGAATGAAATTATACGATCTGGTTTATGTTTTTTAATTAATTTAATTATTTTAAATATTCTTTTAATAAAGCTCATTGATTTATGGAACTTATTTTCACTTGCTGGTGCATTTAAATCATAAATATTTGAGTTTACTTTAAATGACTGTTTTTTATTATCAAAAACAATTGTAAAAACATCATTTTTTTTATTTAATTCATTTCCAATTAGTGATACAACTTTTTCGCTTCCACCAAATCTAAGATTAGGTGTTATAATAAATATTTTCATATTGATATTTTCAATTTCCAACTAGCTCTGTTCAACATATTTATAACTTAGTCTTCTAAACTTTAGATATATAATTTGTCTAATTTTAATTGGTGCAAATTTGAAAAATAAAAGAAAAATTATAAACAAAAAATATTTAGGCGTTTTAAATTTTTTTATTAAAGATACTGAAAAATTGTTTTTTTCAAAAGGGTTTAAACTTAAAGAAGCATATAAAGCTTTTAAAAACTTTAAATGTTCAAATCTTTTTATTGAATAATTTTTTAATGAATTCCCGTGTTTTGTTAAAATTATTTCTATTCCAAGTATCATGTCATCAATTCGAGCTAAGGTGGACTCGGGTGATGTAATATTTTCTTTTCTGTTTCTAAAATAAATTCTCTCAGGCTTGTTTACCAAAATATAATTATAATATTTGTTTATTTCCCAGTGCCTGATGGACTCAAAGCCAGAAACTTGTTCTGGCCATTGTGATATAGAAAGCACTTTAGTCTTTTGAATAGAAATAAACTCACCACTAAATTTCTCTGATTTTAAACTATCAATATAATTTATTTCTATAGGAGATCTTATAAGAAAATTTTCTGATTTTTTTGTCTCACTATCTATAGATGTAAAGCCAACAGCACCTATATTGGAAGATGTATTAGATATATGTTGATACATATTTTTCAAAGAATTATTATCGAAAAAAATATCATCGCTGTCTATGAATATTACATATTTGCAATACTTTGGTATTTCTTTTTCACCTCTATTTCTTGCTGAATTAGCTCCTAAATTCTTTTGCTTTATATTTTTTATTCTTTTATCATTGAATGCATTTATGATCTTTTGTGTTTTATCAGTTGAACCATCATCAACAACTATCCAAATAAAGTCTTTAAAAGTTTGGTCTTTAATAGATAAATATAATCTGTTTAATAAATGCCCATTGTTAAAAGTTGGTGTTATAATAGAAATTCTAGGTCTGTTCTTCAAAATTTTATAATCAAAATTATAATTTCTTTGCATGCATAAAAATTCTAGGAGATGATATTGGATGACCAAATCTTCCTAAAATAGATTTCAAAAAATATTTCGAAATGCTAAGTACACCAAAACTAAATTCAGGAAAGGATAAAGTTTTAATTTTTTTTATTTTATACTTTTCTTTAAATAATAAAGAAAAGTTGTTTATATTAAATGAACTATGGTGCCCCCACCTGTGAAAACTATTCCCACATTTAGGACATAATGTCTTATTATCAGTTAAAAGTTCATTGAAAGGAACTGTAGTTAATAGAATGCCATTTGGTTTAAGTACTCTAGAAATCTCTTCAATAGATATTTGGAGATTTTCTACTGGAATATGCTCTATTACTTCACTGGCTATAACGCAATCAAACTTATCATTAGAAAATGGCATAGATTCAATCAAGCCAACTTTGGATGTGATTCCGAATTTACTTAACTCATTAACTACATTTTTTGAGGGATCTAAAGCATATGTTTCATAGCCTAATTTTTGTAAGTTTTTTTCAATAATACCTGGTCCAATACCAATATTTAATATTTTATTTCTTTGATTTAGATTTTTTGAAACTTCTTTAACTAAGTATTTATACCTTGGTAATGCACCTTTAAAAGCAAATTTATCTTCAGATTGAAAAAAGTTCCAAATTAATGTTTGATCATTTTTAAATAAAGGCATTCTAATTTTTCCTAAAAATATATTCAGCACATCCGGTACCAAAAATACCATATCCGGGTTTTGTGTTAAAAGAATTTATTAAGTTAAAGTCTTCACCTACTATATCTAATATTTCCTCTATTGTTGCACTTTCATATGGATAACCACCAAGCCAATCTACTGAGTCATTATAAAGATTCATTCCTCTTTCATTCTTTTCAAAAATGCTAAAATTTAAACTTACAATATGCCTAATGATCAATATAGAATAGAAAAGTTTCTCTAAAATAAATTTATTAAAATTATTTGTTCTACAATAAAAATATTTAATATTTGTCCATAATGGACAAAAATATGTTTTTCTGTAAATAGCAATTATTAAATACCCTTTAGGCATTACTAATTTCTTAGTATTATTTATTGCTTTTTTCATATTCCCAGTATGATGCAGTACTCCCCATGAGTAAACTATATCAAAGTTTTCTTGAATATTTGTTTTTAAAATATCATCTTGAATAACCTTTATTTTACTCTTAAACTTATCAATATTACGTCTGGATGTGTTAACAGAGTCTATATCATAATCAGTACAAAGGACACTCTTGAAACCAAGTTTCTTAGCTGATATGGCATGTATTCCACTTCCACATCCAATATCCAAAAATTTTTTTTTACTAAAATCTATTTCACTAGGTAGAAGCTTTTCCAAAGATATAATTGCATCATTCAATTTACTCTGATCTATTTTAGATGAATAATTATTCCAGTTTTTTCCAAAATTAAATCTTACATTTGGATCCATTTTTTTGGCCTTCATAAAAATAATATTTTAAACATTAATTGTTAAATAATTAATGAAATGTATATATTAATTTTAAATATTATTGAATAAATAATTATATAATACTATTGGGATTACTGTATACATTACAATTATTGGTTTTAATGAAGAAAAACTCAAATTTTAGCATAAGAATTCCTATTTCAAGGATGAGGTCTTTAGAAGAGCTTTTAAAAGCGCCGCTTAGATATTATCTTCATATGTTAAGCAGAAAGCATCTAAATAGTTCAGAGTATCAAATGGTTATCTATTCATTTGATCATGTTTCCCATATGATAAACTTAGATGGTGTATATGAAAAAGATTATTTGGATATCTTTTTCTATTGGATGAAAAAGTACTATGCATCATATTTTGATAAATGTGCTTTAGATGTTGGTGCTAATATTGGTAATCATTCAGTCTATTTCTCTAAATTTTTTAGAGAGGTTATAGGATTTGAACCACATCCAAAAACATTTCAAATTCTTAATTTAAATACCTTGGAGAATGAAAGAATTAAAGTGTTTAATTTTGGAATTTCAAATGCTTCAAGTACAGCATATATATCGGAAAATCCTCTTAATATGGGCGGATCAAGATTAGTAAATGATTCTTATGAAAAGAACCATAAGGTTTCCGTTAAGAAAATAGATGAAATTATAAATATTGAATCTGATATTGGTTTAATAAAAATTGACACAGAAGGCTTTGAATTAAATGTTTTGAAAGGTGCCAAAAAAATTATTTTGAAAAATAAGCCTTTTATTATTTTTGAACAACAAACTGATGATTTTGCAAATGGCATTTCAAAAGTAGTTGAACAACTAAAGTTATTAAATTATAGGAAATTTGGTATCATAAAAAGAAAAAGTGTAATAAATTTTTCATTTTCTTCTAAGATAGGAATGCTCCTCTCACGAGTTTTAGGCTTAATTTTTTCAGAAAAATATGAACTTAACGTGGTAGATAATATACCAAAAGAATATTACCCTTTTATTATTGCAATTCCAGATAAGTAAGTTTCAAGAAATTTTAGAAATGCTAAAAAAACAAACAGCTTTATCAGCGATTATCAACAATATTTTTTGGAAATTCAATATTCAGTTTTTATCAATTATAAAGCATATTATAATAGCCAGTTTTATAGGCTTGTCTGCACAATTAGATGTTTTTTATATGTCACTTACAATAATTGGCATAATAATAACTTCTTGGGCGGTGGTTTTTGATAATATTGCGATACCAAAATTAGTAAGTTTAAATAAAATAAACAAAGAAAAATTTGAAACACTTACATCCAGCTTATTATTATTAACAATATTAATATCAATTTTTTTTTGTTTTTTGATTTTAATATTCCCCTATATCTTTTCGTCCATTGCAATAGGTTTTAATAATGAACAGAAGACTTTATTAGAAAATAGTTTTTTGTGGTTTTTGCCTGCCATTGCTTTTTATTTACCATTAAGTTTTTTATCATCAGTTTTTAGGTCAATTAGAAATTTTACTATTGTAATTATAATAGAATTCTTTAGTTCTTTAATAATCATTTCTTGTATTTACTTTTATTCAAACAATTACCAGGTTTTATATTGGTCCTATTCATTAGGAATTAGTTTATCGTTTATATTGTCATACTTTATTTTACTAAAAAATATTAACTTATTTCGCTTTAATTTGCTGGATAGAAATTTAAAACTTCTTTTACCTTCTTTTTTACCACTAATTATTCTACATAGTTCTTTTTTTATTTTTACTATGACTGATAGATTATTTGTATCATTCCTAGAGGAAGGAGATATTTCAGCATTAGCTTATGCAACTGTTTTAGTTTTTTCTTTTCCTCATCTTATTGGAATACCAAATTATTTTTTAACTATTTATGCTGAACAAAAAAATTTGAATCAAAGAAATTTGAAATTTAATGATACAATATCTCTTGCTATATTTTTTAGTATACCTTGCACAATATTTCTCATAGTTTCAGGGGAAAATATTATTTCTATGCTACTGGAAAGAGGAGCCTTTGAAGCAAATGACACCAAAAGAGTTCATGATATAATTATACCTTTATCTTTCATAATTTTACCAGTTACAGTGCAAGTGGCCCTAGACCAAATATATCAAGTAGAAAAAAAATTCAAAAATATAATTTTTATTAAATTATTAGGGCTATTTTTTAATGTTTCACTAAATATTTTATTTATATTTGAGTTAAAATTAGGTGTGGTGGGCGCTGCTATAGCTACAGCAATTTCATATTGGATTGTTTTGTTTTTAAGCCTTAAGAATTTAATTAATATAAAAATTTACATATATTGGAAAAGGCATATAACCTGGTCCTTATGGGTATTCTCACATATATTTCTTTTTATAATATTGACGTCCTACTTTCAAAATAACATAAATTCAAATTTTTTAATTATTATTTTAAATTGTATTATGATTTTGACAAGTTTAACATTATGCTGCTTATATTATAAAGGTGTAGAAAAGAAATTAATTATATTTTATTTAAATAAGATTGTTTATTTAAGGTTCTAGCTTTTTTTATCTGCATAAAAAATTTCTGTTTGAATTTTATAAGCTTCATTCTTATTGAGCAAGTAGTTTTTAATATCAATATCATCAATGTTTTTTATATCTATATTTTTAATGTTATTAAATCCAGCATTTGCAGCTAAGTTTTCAAATGTCTGGAAATCAAGCAAAAACTTATGGCCATAATTTATATGTGTTAAAGCATTGATAATCCTTGCAACTGTTGGTTTGCGTCCCATTAAGGCCTCTTTATGATCAGAATAAATTATATTTCGTTTTATAGCATCATTAGAATATAATATTTTGATAATTTTTTCCAAAGAAGGTGTAGCAACAATAATCTTCCCATTTTTATTTAAAATTCTGAAACTTTCTTGAAGGAAAAAATCCATCTTTCTCTGATAAATATGCTCTATCAAATGACTACTAAAAATTATATCTATGGAACTACTTTCAAAAGGTAGTTTAAAATTTACATCAACAGGTATTTTCCCAAAGATATCTGTATCTAGAAAACCTTTGATAAAAGAAATATCAGCTTCCCCATATTTTCCAGAACCTGCACCAAATTGTATCTTTTTATCTTCATGGCTTGAAAAGAAGTTTTTTATATTTTCTTTTCTTTTAATATAATTATAAAAGTTAAGTATTTTACCAAATAAATATTTTAATTCTTGAAATATTGAGTAAAGAATGCTTTCTCTCTCATTTTTCTTTATTAAATAATTTTTCATGTTTATTTAGCCTTTAAAAATAGAATTTTAAGATTTTAGTTTGATTTTTGGAAATATCAATTATTTTGTTCTTTATCAATATTAATTTGAAAAATTAAAAAATATGAAAAAAATTGTACTAGTATCAGGTGGATTTGACCCGCTTCATTCAGGTCACATAGAATATTTTAAAGAAGCAAGGAAATTGGGTGATGAATTAATAGTCGGTGTTAATAGTGATATGTGGCTAAAAAAAAAGAAGGGAAAACCATTTCTAATTCTTAAAGAAAGGATGGAAATAATAAAGAACCTTAAGATGGTAGAAAAAGTTAAAACTTGGGATGATGCCGATGGAAGTGCAATAAAATTAATTGAATGTTTGTTGATTGAGGAAAAAGGCAATTTGATTATTTTTGCTAATGGTGGAGATAGAACAGAAGAAAATATACCTGAACTAGAGAAATTTAAAAACAATCAAAACATCAGTTTTTCTTTTGGGGTAGGTGGAACAAAAAAGATTAATAGTAGTAGTAAAATACTCAAAGAGTGGAAGATTTAGAAATACTTAAAACTTATTTTTCAAATCCTGCCCTTAAACAATAATTAATAATTATTATGGGAACAAATGATAAAATTAGTCCGGAATGCCAGCTGATATAGTGTTGTAAAATTAGAAATGATATAGGTAATATTAAAAACGTATTCAACAAAGTAATGTATAAAACAACTTTAGTATGACTACCTAAATTTTGAGTAGCTTTTTGATAACCATGTAACTTATGTGCCTCAAAAGATTTATCCCCTTTAAAAAATCTTATTATCAAAGTATAAGTAGAATCTAAAATAAAAACGCTTAATAGAATAAAGGTAGACCAAAAATATTCAACGCTTATAAATGAATTTTTTAATAACATTATCCCTATTAAAAATCCTAAAAAACAACTGCCTACATCTCCCATAAATACAGTAGCTTTTGGAAAGTTCCAAGGAATAAATCCTAATAAAATTCCAATCATTATTATATGAAAAATATCAATAGAGTTAAAATTTATATAATGTAAAACTAAAGATCCAATAAAAAAGAAAAGGGCTTCAAATGAAGCTATTCCATTAATACCATCCATAAAGTTAAAAAGATTTGTTGACCAAACCAAACAAAGAATAACAAAAGATAGCAAAAATATATTTTCATTATATTGGAAAATAAAGTTTTTAGGACCAAATATAGAGGCTCCCCAAACTACAGTAATTGATGCAAAAAATATATGAACAAAAATTCTAATTTTTGGTGGAATGCTTTTATAATCGTCAAAAAAACTTATCAAGGAAATAAATGACAAATTAATCGTAAAAAATAAAAATTGACTCAACGAAATCTTATTTAAGAAATAAAGTAGTAATATTGAAATATTAAATATTGTTATGAAAGATATACCACCACCCCTAGGAGTTATAACTTTATGTGAACTTCTTTTATTTGGAATATCTAAAACATTCTTTTTTAGGAAATATTCAATCAATAACCAAGTAAAATAATATGATAGTATTACGTTACAAAA
>MDTD01164770.1_pt1 | contig 20918 bp, 12 predicted proteins | sample 811221 | NCBI WGS metagenome assembly MDTD01 (sample SAMN05326646, study PRJNA326480) | marine metagenome | isolation source: seawater | place: Pacific Ocean: South West | collected 2011
GGCACCGCGGCGAGAATGACGTCGTCGGCGGTCGCGTCGCCAGAGGTCGTTAGGATCCGCATTGGCGTCAATTGTCGACGCGTTCGCGGCGCGCGCGACGGATTTCGCGACGCGCATCGGTGACGTCGACGAAAAGAAAATTTATAGCCTCGACGTCGTCATGGCGCAGACGTACTCGATGGCGGAGGTGGCGCGACACGCGTCCAAGGAAGATTTGTGGATGGTCATCGGCGACGGCGTGTACGATTTGACAAAGTTTGCGGCGTTTCATCCGGGTGGCGCGTCGTTCATCGTCGCGGCGGCGGGACAGGACGCGTCGGAGGCGTTTTACGCGCTGCATCGAGCGGAGATTTTGGAGAAGACGGCGAAAAAGTACAGGATCGGGACGCTGGAGGGGGCGACGGCGCGCGCGGGTGGGCACGCGGGGGCGCTGAGCGCGGTGCCGTACGCGGAACCGAGCGCGTTTCAGGGAGCTCCGAGTCCGTATTACGATGAATCACACGTGAGGTTTCGTCACGCGGTGCGAGCGTTTTACGACGAGCACGTGCGGCCGGATATGGTGCAAAAGGACATCGCGGGGCAACCGCCGTCCGCGGAGTTGTACGAAAAGTTGGGCGCGGCGGGGATGTTCGCGACGCGTTTACAGCCGGGACCTTGGATGAAAGACTGCGTGGAGAATTGCGGGATGGCGCTTCCGGGTGGACTGACGCCGGAGAAGTTCGACACGTTTCACGAGATGATCGCGCACGAGGAACTCGGGCGTTTGGGCGTGCCTGGGTACTGCGACGGCATCGGCGCGGGTTTCGTCATCGGCGTGCCACCGGTGCTCATGTTCGCCAGGCCAGAGGTGAGACAAAAGGTCGGAAGGGAGTGTATCATGGGTAAAAAGCGAATCTGCTTAGCTATTAGTGATCCGTTCGCTGGAAGCGACGTGGCCGCTGTTCAGTGCACCGCGACGAAGACGCCTTGCGGCAAGTTTTACATCGTCAACGGCGTCAAGAAATGGATCACGAACGGTACCTTTTGCGATTACTTCACCACCGCCGTGCGCACCGGTGGAAAGGGTTTAAAGGCGCTCTCGTTGTTGCTCATCGAACGGGGCGAAGGCGTGGAGACGAATCCCATCAAGACGGCGTACAGCCCCGCGGCGGGAACTTCGTACATCATCTTTGAAAACGTTAAGGTGCCCGTGACCAATCTACTCGGACGCGAAGGCGATGGGTTCAAGCTCATCATGCATAACTTTAACCACGAACGATGGATGATCGTCGCCGGCACGAACGGCGCCATGCGAAACGTACTCAAGGAGTGCTATACGTTTGCGAATCAACGCAAAACGTTTGGCAAAAAGTTAATCGAACAGCCGGTGATTCGCAACAAACTCGCGCGTATGACGTCACAACTCGAAGCTGTGGAGTGTTGGACCGAGTCCATCACATACCAGATGGGTAAGCTGACGCACGCGCAGCAAGCTGTCGCCCTCGCGGGTCCGATTGCTCTTTTGAAGTTTTTGTGCACTCGCGTGGCGAATCTCTTCGCCGACGAGGGCGCGCAAATCTTCGGCGGTCGTGGCATCACGCGCACCGGCATGGGACGCGTCATCGAGGGATTCAACCGAGCTGCGAAATTTTCCGCCATCCTCGGCGGTTCGGAGGAAGTCATGGCTGATTTAGGGGTGAAGCAAGCGCAACGCTTGTTTCCCGACGCCGCCAAGCTTTGATCGCCGCAACTAATAAACGCATCTTTATGACTCTGTTGTTGTAACTTTCTTCATAAATCATCACTTTACAAATACGAGAAATAAATATATTATCTGGCTGCCGCGGGCGCTCGCACGGGGACATCGCCGAACGCGAGGGTCGGTCGTTTCTCCGACTCGACGGGTTCGGGATGGTCGAGAGTGTAGTGTAAACCTCTCGATTCTCGACGCATGAGCGCGCACCTGAGCATGAGTTGCCCGGCTACAATCAAGTTGCTGATTTCAGCGGACTGCATCGTGTATCCCTTCATCTTGGCGAGGTGCGCCTCGCTCTCGAACGCGAGCTCTTGGAGCTTGAAGAGCGCGCCTTCCATCTCCACCGTCGTGCGCACGATGCCCGCCGCGTTCCACATCGTCTGCTGAATCTCTCGGCGAACCTCTTTCTCCCAATCGCCGTGTTCGTAGGTGAAATTCTTCATCACCGACCCGCGCGACAAATCCTCGCACTGTTCGTCGAGCCATTGTCGCAAGCGCTCGTCGTCCGCGTCACTCGAGGGCAACTCGGCGCGTAACGCGGCGAGTTCGCTCGCCACAGACACGACGGCGCGACGAGCGAAGACGATTCCCTCCAAAAGGGAGTTACTCGCCAACCGATTCGCGCCGTGTACGCCGGTGTACGCCACCTCTCCGCACGCGAAGAGACCGCGCAGAGAAGTCTCGCCGTTTTCATTCGTGGAGATGCCGCCGCACATGTAGTGTGCCGCCGGCACCACGTGAATGCGATCCTTCGTCATGTCTATGCCGCGCTTATCGAGCTCAGCGGCGATGCCCGGGAAATTTCGCCTGACGTCGTCGCCGTCCACGTGCGTGATGTCCAAGAAGACGCACGGCGAACCGGTGCGCTTCATCTCGCTATCGATGCTCCGCGCGACGACGTCGCGAGGCGCGAGCTCCTCTCTCTCGTCGTATCTCGACATGAAACGCTCGCCGAGAGCGTTATACAGTCTACCACCGTGTCCTCTCACGGCTTCGGTGATCAAGAACGCGTTTTCGTTCGGTGACATTTTCGGCGCGCCTCCTTCACCCGTGTACAGCGCCGTCGGGTGAAACTGCATAAATTCCATGTTTGCCACCGCGACACCCGCGCGCGTGGCCATGGCGATGCCGTCGCCCGTGCTCACCGCGGGATTCGTCGTGCTCGGGAACAGATGTCCCGCGCCTCCGCACGCGAGCACAGTGGACGTCGCCACGAACTCTTTGGTGACGCCTCGCGCCTCGTCGACGACGAGCACCCCCGCGCACCGCTCACCGTCCCTCGTCTTCAACAACTCCATGGCGAAGTGATACTCGTGAAACTGAATTCTCGGATGCGCCCTGGCCGCCTCGAGGAGCGCGCGCTCGATCTCTTTTCCCGTCATGTCGTCCGCGTGCACGATGCGATGACGGCTGTGCCCGCCCTCTCTCGCCAAGTGCAAGCTCCCATCCATCGCGTCGCGCGTGAATCGCGTCCCGCGCTCGATGAGCGTCTCCACCGCCGATTTCGAATCTTCCACCATCACTCGTACCGCGCGTTCGTCGCACAGATACCCACCGGCGACGCACGTGTCCCGCACGTGTTCGTCCACCGAATCGAGCTTATCCACCACCGCGCTGATCCCGCCCTGCGCGTACGACGTCGCCGCCTCGAACGCGCGCGCCTTGGTGATAACCGCCACATCTCCGTGTTCAGCCGCGTCCAACGCGTACGACAGACCCGCGATCCCGCTCCCCACGACGGCGAAATCAACCCGCGCGCGCTCGTCGCCGCGTCTCGCGCCTCCGCCTCCGCCTCCTCGCCTCCCCCCCCTCGTCGCCATCTTCACCCTTCCCACCCCTCTCGCTCGCACCGTCGCCGTCGACACCGACGTCGACGCCACCCGTCGCGCGCTCTCTCTCGCTCTCGCGCGCACCGTCGACCCCTCGTCCTCGTCCTCGTCCGACTCGCCGACGCCTTCGTTCGCCGGCGATCGGATCGCCCCTCGACGCGTCCACCGCGCGTCGCCCTCCCCTCGCGCGCGCCGAGCGCGCGACCACACGACGCACGCGCGCGCGTTTTCGCGCGTTCGCGCCTTCACGGTCGCGGTCGCGCCCCCGCGCGCGGCCATGATGTCGACGCGAATGAGATGAGATCGACGGGCGGCGCCGCCGCGATCGGTCCTCGCGCGCGCCGTCACGCGCGCGCGACGCTCCCGGACGCGCCTCGACGCGTCTCCGACGCTTCACCGACGCGTCTCCGCGTCCGCGACGACGGCGCGACCGCGCGCGCGCGTGTGACGGCGCGGCGTCGTCTCGGCATCGCGGCACCCGAGTCCCCCTCGAGTCATGAGTCACGACTCGTCGATATATCCACATCACACGCCATCGTCCGCCTCGCGTCGTCGTCGTCGTCGTCGTCGTCGTCGTCGTCCCGATCGCGCGTCGCGCGCGCGCGCGTCATGTACTTCCCGCGCGCGCGTCCCCGCGTCTCGAGCGTGACGTCGTCGAGCGACGACGACGCGCGAATGGATGACGCGACGGCGCGGGACAATCGCGACGCATCGAAATCGCTCGACGACGACGCGCGCGCGACGTGCGGCGCGCGCGTGCACCGCGAGGGCGCGCTCCTGTGCGCGTTCGAGGGTTCTCGCGCGCGCGTGTCCTCGCTCGCGCGAGACGGGACGTCGGTGACGGTGGGGGAGATGGACGCGGGCGCGCGCGTGGCGGACGCGGCGTGGCGCGAACGCGCGCCGACGAGGGACGAACGAGAGGAGGATTGGCACCGAACTCGGGCGTGGTGTCGATCGGAGGAAAGGGCGAGGGTGTGTGCGTCGGAGGAGACGATCGCGACGTCGTTGGCGATGGTGACGGAGGGTGGAGAGGTGTTGACGTGTCGCGTCGAGCGCGCGCGCGAGCGCGACGGGGAGACGCGGCGAGGACGGTGCGAGATCGAACGCGTCGTGCGATTGGAGGACGGTGAGCGAGCGACGTGCGTGGCGAGCGATGATGAAGAGATGGTGATCGGGACGGATCGAGGACGGGTGGTGTTCGTGTCGTGGGAGAGAGGGGAGGAGGGACGAAGCGCGACGGCGCGAAAAAGCGCGCGGGACGGAGGCGCGACGAGCGTGGCGTGGTGTCCGGACGCGGGAACGGTGGTGATGCGGTTTGAGAGCGGTGCGGTGGGGGTGGTGACGATTGATGGAAACGGTGCGATGACGCGGAGGAATTGGTTCGACGCGTTTCCGTGTCCGGCGACGTGCGCGGCGTTTCATCGAGGGTCCAAGCGGTTGGCGCTCGGGACGGCGGACGGCGAGACGCGCGTGTACGAGGACGCGACGACGTCTGACGCGTCGACGCCAAGCGTCGTGTGCGGGCTGGGTGCGTGGGGGTTCGACGCGCAGGAAACCGGTTCGGTGTCGCACGCGTCGTGGTCCAACGACGGGAGAGCGCTCGCCGTCGCGTGGCGTCGACGCGGGCTCAGCGTGTGGAGCGAATCCGGGTGTTTGCTCATGTGTTCCGTGCACCACAGAGGCGCGCCCGCGGTGACTCCGGCGGCGTCCTTGCGCGAGGAGACGGACGAAGAGACGCCGAACGTCGGCACGTGCCTGTGCGCCCCCGCGTGGGGCATCGGTGGGTTCTCGCTCTTCGTCGTCGTTCTCGCGTCGAGCGGGAAGAAACTCTTCGAGCACTCGCTCGCGAAATCCGTGCCGAAGATTCACGTGGCCCCTCGCGTGTCCGCCAACGCTCCCGGGGAGGAACCGTCGCTTCTCATCGGTGACGACAGAGTCTTCGTCGTCGCGTCCAACGCCGCGGGAAAGGTTCGACTGCGACAAGAGGTCGTTCCCGGAGAATATCTGCGTCGACAGTGGCCGATGCGTCTCGCGTCGATGAACCCGGAGGGGAGTCACATCGCCATCGCGGGCGCGCGCGGGTGCGTCTTGTACGACACGCACCGCGAACGATGGGGTATGTTTAGAAATTTCGAAGAGGAAAACGCGTTCGAAGCCATCGCGTTCGGCTGGTTTAGCCTCGCGGCTGAGGGTACCGGAGGCGCACCGCGCTCGGTGTTGGCCGTCGTCGCCAAACACGGCGAGGCGCGAATGTTCTCCAAAACCATGAAGATGTGTTACAGCGTGCGGTTGTACGACGACGGTGGTTCGGGTGACGTGTTGACGTCCATGCCGCTGCAATTCGAACCGACGCGGGCGTCCGTGTGCGGCAATTTTCTCGTCGTCGCGTTCGCGACGGGCGAAATCGCCGCCTTCGAGGTGGACGAGCGCGGAAGCGACGTCTCCATGCACGCCGTTCGCGAAATCAACGGCGAGCGACGCAAGACGACGTTACGATCGTCATCTCGCATCATCGGCGTGTGCGCCGTCGCACCGATAGACGTGGAGACTGACTCGCGAGCGCCGACGGAGTGCGTCGTGTTGACGGAAGCCGGCGAAGTCGTCGTCGTCGATCTCACCGGTCGCCGAGACGACGTCGGCGTGTTCACCAAGGTGTCCGAGTTTTGGGTGAGCGAGCGTTCGGCGCTGGAACCTCAACTCGCAGACGGTGAGAGCAGCGGGTTCGACAGCGATGTCGGCGCGAGCGACGCGCTTCCTACCGACGGCGGTTGCATCTTCGCGTACGGCGCCGAGGGCGTGCGCGTCTGTTATTTCCCGCGGGGAAGTTTACGACGCGTGCTCATCGAGGGGGCGCGCGCGTGCGACATCGAGCGCGCGTCGAGTAATCCTGAGCTTGAATTCGATCGCGAGTTGTATCCCATCGCGGTGAGCATGAAGCTCAACCGCATCGTCGGGATCACGCAAAAGCTTTCGTTCGGCGACTCGGCTGATTCTCCGTATTACGTCGTCGCGCCCAAGGTGCACACCATCGTGCCGTACATTTTGCGAAAGCTCTTGCGCGCCGGTCGCGAGGACACGGCGTTGCGATACGCGCGCGCCGCGAGGGCTCGAACGCCGCACTTCACGCACGCGCTGGAATGGTTGCTCTTCACGTCGTTGGAGGCTTCGTCGAGTCGCCAAGTCGATTCTCAAGACGTGTTGAAGAAATCCATCGCGTTACTCTCCGAGCTTCCGAATTATCTCGACATCGTCGTGAGCGTCGCTCGGAAGACGGACAACACGAGATGGGAGGCGCTGTTCAAGCACGCGGGCAAGCCGAGCGTGCTGTGTCACCGCGCGCTCGAGTCGAAGCGCGTGCGCATCGCGGCGTGTTACATTCTCGTCGTCGATAAGCTCGAGGGCGAAGACGTCGGACGGGCGACGGCCAAGGAAGTGATGCAAGCCGCGCTCGAGGCGCGCGAGTACGAACTCGTGGAAGATTTGATAAAGTTCTTGTTGAAGCCGATCGGCGCGCGTGAGAGGCGAGAGATTGAGCGGAAACCGGGAATATTCGGTCGCGTGCTCGACATCATCGCGCCGCCGCCGCAGAGCGTGCTCTCGTTGGGCGAACGCGCCGATCGCGAGCTCACGCTCGACGCATCGGAGCAAGAGTTGTTAAAGACACACTTTGACGCGTTGGCGCGCGAGCGAGACGTCGTCGACATGGGCGCGTTCGTCGCGCATACGTCCTTCGACGGCGCGGCGTACATGCGACACGAGACGGACGAACAGGGTGAGGCGTATATTAGCGATTTCTCGCAAGCCCTCCTCGACGCCGCGCTGTGTCTGCGAGAAACAAAATCCCGTCGCGGACCAAGCTTTCACAGTCCGCGGTCGAAGAGTCTCTTCGCCGTCGAATCGTCGCGCGAGCCAGGGGGTAGAAGCGACGAATCGTACGCCGCGACGCTTCTCGCCGCCGCGAGAGAGGCCGAGTGCACGGATTGGACGTTGTTGCTCGCCACGGTCCTCGGTCGCGCCGACGTGCTGTGCGACGTGTTCGAGACGCAACCCGAATTGAGAGAACCGTGGGTGCGCGTCTCCAAGGAGTGCGTCAAACGATCGAGCGACGGAGATTTGGTCGCGCGACTCACCGCCATCGTCGCGGACATCGAGCGCATCGTCTCCGTCGCCGCGTGATGAACGAAACGAATACGTACAGTGCGTGTAATATTAGACGCATCCATAGATGCACAGACGATAAACGTGATGGTGTTATTCTTACATACAGTAAAAGTATAGAGCGAACGCGCGACGCGTTTACGCCGAGTCGGACGGGCACGAATCAAAGTAGTTGGCCGTATCATTCACGTGGATGAAACGCCACTTCGCGTGCGGGTTCAGCGTGCCCGGGTACGCGCACTCAGCCTTTCCACCCTTATCGTGGCAGAACGCTCCCCAATCGAGGCTCTTGATGCCGTGGAGGCCGTTACCGATGGATTTAATCTCAAACTTGCCCGGCGTGCCGTAATCGTCGTCGCTCGTCTTTTGCTTGTCGCACAAGATGAAGCGTTTCTTGAATCCGGGCCATCCGCGACCGCGCTCGTTGTGTTTATCGGTGACGCACCACGACTCGTCGCCCGAATCCGGCGCGACGCGCTTGATGGTTCGGTAGCCGCTGTCGTTTCCGTCGGCGTCATTCACGGCGCCGATTTCAATCGTCTCCGCCTTATCGCCCGCGTGCGGCCAATCCGCGTCACAATGACCCGCACACCGAAACCCATTCATACCGTTGTACCCGTTTCCATCGCTCCATCGACACCACGCCGACTCCGCGCGGTTCTTCTGGCGTTGATACCCGCCCTGGACGAGATACGTCCCCGGCGCCAAATCCGACCCTCCTTGTCCCAAGAGACTCATCGTCGTCGTCGTCGTCCTCGTCGGTCTCTCGGTGAGCGCACCGGTGAAACTTCCGAGACCCACGAGCGCGAGTCCGGCGGCGCCGACGCCGAACGCGACGCGCGCGCGGTGCGCGGTGCGGGACGCGCGATCGGCGTCGGCGTCCCGGCCTCGAAGCGGCGTCGCCTCGTCGGCGCGCGTCGCCGCGGCGCCTCGAGAGACGTAGTGCACCATGACGCGTCCGGTGTGAGAGAGAGAACGGTCGTCGACGGGGGCGGTGGCGCGCGCGCGAACGTGCGCGACGGCGTGTGGCGATCGCGCGGTCGATCGCGCGGTCGATTGGTGTTGAAACACCCGGAAATGATGAAAATATCTCGCCGGGAACGCGTCTCGCCGAGAAGTCGTGAGGAACGGCGATGGGGATCGCGCGGGCGTCGATGGAAGGGATCGGGGGATGCAGAGGGATGAGTGTGAGAGGTGTGATGTGAAAATCGACGCGAGGCGGTGATGGTCTATCTGCTCTCGAGGAAATCCGTGACGACGGTTTTGATTTCAGCCTTGCGTTCGGAGAGAGACATGCCGAACTTGGTCTCGAGACCTTGGCGGACGGATTTCATGGAGACTTCCTCCATGTTAGCGTCGGTGAGCATGGCTTTGATGGCGTCGGCGAGCTCACCGGCCGTCGGCGGTTGGCGCGCGGGTACCGCGGCGGGCGCGGGCGCGGGCGGCGCGGGGGCCGGCGCGGGAGTGGGAGCGGCGGGGGCGGCCGGGGGCGGCGCCGCGGCCGGCACCGGTGCCGGTTTGGGCGACGGTACCGGTTCCGGCGTCGGCTCCTTGGGCGCAGGCTTGGGCGCGGCCGGTTTCGCTCGCTTGGGCGCCGGTTTGTCAGTGAACTCTTCGTCCGAATCCTCTTCCTCTTCCTCTTCTTCTTCTTCTTCTTCTTCCTCAGATTCCTCTTCTTCCTCAGATTCCTCTTCCTCCTCCTCTTCCTCCTCTTCCTCGCCTTCGTTGTCCTCGCCCGCAGGTTCTTCCTTACCGGTCAACTTGGCGAGCTTGGCTCGAAGCGCCGCGTTTTCGGCGCGAAGCTTTTTTATCAAAGCCGCCTGCTTGGCGGATCCACCGGTCGCCTTGGCCGCAGACTTCGCCTTGGTCGCCGCCTTCTTCGCCGTGCGCTCTCTCTTGCGCTCGCGCGCCTTCTTCTTCTTCTCTTCCGCCTCCGCGAGAGACTTTTTGCCGCTCTCTCGCGGCACGTCCAAAAACGCCATCAAGCGCGCCACCTGCGCCTCCTTCTTCCCGTCCGCCCCGCTTCCTCTCGGCACCTCGAAAAGGTCCAATATTTCGTGCAACGTGTCCTTAAACGCTCGACTCAACAATGATTCCTTCGCCTCGCGTTCGGCGTCGTTGGCGAACGTCCATCCCGAAAATTCGCCGATGTCCTTTTTAATAGTCATCTGTTTCCCGACGCCCTTGTACAAGACGCGGTAGATGAACTTTAAGATGTCATCCTTGCGCGAGATCTTGGACAAACGGAACGCGACGTTCGGGATGTCCGCGAGCTTTGTGCCGCGCCCCGGCTTGAACTCGACGCGTTTGCGCGCGGGGGCGTCGTCGGCGTCTCCGGCGCCCAAGAAGGCGGTCTGTTTGCGCTCGCGCTTTTGTCGCGTCGGCGCTTCGGTTTCCACGGCCGGCGGCGCGGCGGGCGCGGGAGGTGTGGTCGTGGGATCACTCATGCGTTCGCTCGTGTTCGTGTGCGTCGCGCGGCGGCGAGATGGACCGTCACCGAGGCGAGTTTTGACGACAGCTTATCTGACGCGCGTCAGCCATTTGAATTTAAACTCGAGCCGCGCGGGCGCGGCGGCAGTGCGCGTCGCGGCGAGTGGACGCGGACGTGGGATGGTGTTCAAGACGCTATGGAACTACGTGCGCGTGTACAGGCAGCAGGCGCGCGCACTGGAGCGCCTGCGCGCCGAGCGAGCGGCGTTGGAGCGCACGCAGCGCGAGGTGGAGGCGATGACGAAGAAAAACGAGGAGAACGAGCGCGCGCTGGCGTCGTTCGCCAAGTGGGGAGCGGATTCCGTGCGCGAGGGTGAGTCGTCTCTGCACGAGATCGATCGCGTGACGACGGAGATGGCGGAGACGTTGGGGAAGATGTCGGAGGAGCACGCGAGAGATACTTTCAAGACGAGGTCGCGAGAGGCGAGGGAGACTGGACGCGCGCAGGCGGAGGCGTTCGTGAAGAAGAACGTGATGGATAAGACGAAAGAGTGAGAAGAGAGATAGCGTAGCATAGTCTTAGAGGGCGCGAGGTCCCGTTGTACAGATGTAGAAATTGGGTTAAAGCAGTCTAGCCGTGTCGCTCGCTCGGTTTGTTCGATTGTACGCGCATCGCCGGCTTGGAGAGCAAACGTCCGGTGCCGCGTCGGATACCCTCGAGCTCGGGGCGCTTGGCGACGTGCTTGGCGCGCTCGCCGACGTTCGGACTGTCGAAGCGCATGTGTTTGACCGGTCGCGTCGTGGACGGACTCGACGGCGGTTCGTCAGCGTTGACGGTGCTCAGAATGCGGCGAGCGGTGCCCATCGTTCCTGGCGTTCTCGCCGGCGTTCTGCCGGCGATCGGGCGCTTGACCGCGGGCGTTCTCGCCGGAGTTTTCGACACGCTCGGCGGAGGGTCGAGACCCTTGAGCTGGGCGAGCTCGGATTTTGCCGCGTGAAGGGCGACTTCTAAGGATTCGATGCGCGACCTCGCGGCGGAGTACTTGCTCTTCGTCGCAGCGATGGACTTGCGCTCTTCCTCCATCTCGGAGTTGAGCGCGCTCATTTTCGCCTCCATGTCTTGCGCGCGCTCCTCGGCTCGCTTGCGCGCCGCCTTTGCGGAGTCCAATCTGGCATCTGAGCGATGCTGCACGTCAGCGCCTTCGAGTGACGAGTCGCCCTCCGCACCGCTCATGAGTCGTTCTTCTAAGGTTCTGATTTCTTCATCCTTCGCTTCGATTTGTTCCTGGAGCTGTCTCATCTGAGATTGCGCTTGACTCGCCGCGGAAAACTCGGCCGAAGCTGCGGATTTCGCCTTCGTGATTTCTTCTCTCGCCGCCGCGAGCTTCTTTTCCGCGTTTCTAATGTCCGCGGCGAAGGCGGTGCTCAGAAGACTTTTCTGTTCTTCCAACGCCACCGTGTGTTCTTCGACCAATGCTTCTTCCGCCACCTTGTGCGCATCGTTCTTCGACGCCAACGCCTTTTCGAGAATGTCGATTTGTGCCTTGTACTCGCTTTCGAACTCCTCCATGGATTTCGCGTGCTCTTCGTTGACGGCTTCCAACTTTTCCAAGTAGGCGATTTCTATAGCGGAGTTGTCTTCCTGTTCGTTCACGCTTGCGAGCTTGACTTCGACGTCAGCCATGGCGGCGGCGTGCTTTTGTTCCAACGCCTCAATGGCTTGCGCCTGCGCCGCGTTGATTTTTTCAACCTGTTCAGAGAACGCCTGCGCCTGCGCGGCGAGCTTGGACGTGTGCGCGTTGACGAGTTCAGTTTTCGACGCTTCCATCTCCTCTCTCGCTCTATCCAAAGCCTGCGCGTGTTCCTCCTTGAGCACCGCGATTTCGCTCTCGTGCGCAGTTTGAACACTCGCCGCGTCGGCGGCGAATTTCGCTTCGAGTTCCTTCGCTTGCGTCTCCAACGCCTTTTCGTGCGTCGCGCGCTCGGTGTCGAATTCGCTCCCGGCGTCGTTCTTCGCCTTCTCAAGCGCCGTTTCGTGCATTCTCGAAAGACTGGCCAACGAAGCCTCGTGTTCGCCCTTCAGCGTCGCCAACGCGGCTTCGTGGGCGGCGTCGGATTCCGCCATCGCGGCTTCAAACTCCGCGCGCTTTGCCTCCAGAACCGCCTCGTGTTCCTTCTTTTGCGTCGCTAACGCGGTGTTGATCGTTCCCTGTGCTGTCTCCAACTCTGCCTTGGCGCTTGCGAGAGCGTTCGTCGTCTCCTCGAACGACGCGTTGGCGTTCGACGCCTTGGCCTCGGCTTGGCGAAGTCGTTCCTCGAGCTCGACGCGCTCCTTATCCGCTTGCATCTTGTGCGCAGCTAGCGATTCCAACTTGGAAAACATCTCTTCCATGACTTCCTTGTTCTCTTCAAACGTCGCTTGCACGCGCGTGCGCTCAGCCTCGGCGGTCTCCTTGGCCATCTTGTGCTCATTTTCCAACACCTCGGCAGCGAGTTGCGCCTCACGCGCGGCCTCTGCCGCCTTTTCGTTCTCCGCCGCGCGCCGTAACGCGTCTTCCACGCGCGCCTCGAGCTCTTTATTCCGAACCTCGACGTCATCCGTGGATTGCAACGCCAGCGCCTTCTCCTCCAAAGCCTTCGCCGTGAGTTCACCCTCGGCGACGACGAGTCGGCGTAAATCTTTGAGTTCCGCCTCGGCGGTGGCCAAGCGACCTCGATTGGCCGAGCGTTCATTCTCCGCCTGCAAACGTTCGGCGCGCTCTTGAAGCTCGGCGAGCTCGATGCGCACGCGAACCACCTCGGGAGGGTGTTCGTTTTGCTTTCGAAGCTCGTCAATCTCCGCGTTGACAATCTCAGGCGTCAACGCCTTCTTCTTCAACGCTTCGTCGCGAAGACGAATAATCATCTTGGCGGATTGTAAATTCTTGTCCAGGCACGCGCACAAATCTTTCGCCTGCTCGAGCTTGGCGTTCAACTTTTGCACCTCCTCTTCGCTGTCCTTGGCCGCCGCCGCCGCCGCGCGATTCGCCTTGGCCATGATATCCTCGAGCGCGTCGACGTCACCGCGCGACGCCCCCCCTCCGCCTCCGCCGCCCTCGGCGAGCAACGCGCGCAAACGCGCCACCTCAGCCGCGAGTTCACTCGCCGATCCGATGGATTCCTCGTTCACCACGGCGCGAACCTTGACCATTTTTGCCCGTTGCGCAAACTTCAGCGTGCTGGTCGTCTCCTCGATGTTCACCATCGCCGGAGACACGCACGCGAGGAGTGTGCACCGCGCGCGTCCACCCAACGCGTCTTTGAGTAGAAAGGTCAATTTCGAATCCCGATACGGCACGTGACGCTCCTTCCCGTCCGCGACGTCGACGAGCGCCTTGATGACATTCCCGAGCGCGCTCAAAGACTTGTTGATGGCGCTCGCCTCCTTCAATCGCTCCCCGGCGGCGTCAGTGCTCTTTTGTCGTTCACTCCCGGCGAGATCGACGAGGTGTAACAACGCACTCGTCTTGGTCTTCGCCCCCGTCTCCCCGTGCGTCGTCTTGGACTCGATCGAAATCGTAAACACGCTGTGCGACCGCGAGGAATCGGCGTTCATATTCGTCCGCCCGACGCGTCGATTCGCCGCGCCTCGCAAAAACGTCTCGTACGTCTGTTCGGCGCCGTACACGCGCTCCTCGTGACAATTCTCCACGAATGTGCCTCGCTTGGCGTCTTCGCGCACGTTCGGCGCCGGTCCGTCGTGATCGACGCACATCAACAAATCTCTCAACGTCTCGTTATAAATCTCCAGGTACGAACACTTCACCTCGATCTCACACGACTCTCCATTCACCACCGCGTCCGCGCGTTTCTTCTCCACGCGTTCGAACAAACGTTTCAACGCGCGCGGAATCAACCCCGCGTGTTCGTCGTCCAGATCCGTCGTCGCGTCTCCGTTCGTCTCGAATTCATCCTCCGACATCACCACGTCCCCGTCCTCTCCCTCTTCCCCGGTCCCATCCCCCGAATCAATCGTTCGCGCGCCGTCCAGCCCTTGCATCGAGTACGTCTTCCCCGCGCCCGTCTGTCCGTACGCGAGCACGCACCCGTGCACGCCGTCCACCGCGCCGTCCACCGCGTCCCTCCCCACGCGCTCAAAAATCTCCCTCTGCGACACCTCCCGATCGCACACGCCGTCGAACGCGAAACTCTGACACGGCGTCGTTTTCACGCTCTCTCTCGCCGGTCGCGCCAGGGTGACCGCGCGCGCATCGGGATGCGCGCGCGCCGCCTCGACGTACCCGGAATTAATCTCTCGCGCGTTCGGCGGGCGTATGCGCACGAGCACGCGCGCGGTGTCCGAGGACGAGGCGACGACGTCGGCGGACATGACGCGACAGTCGTCGATCGCGCGTCGCGGGGTCGTCGCGCGCGCGGTGTGACGACCCGAGGGCGACCGACGGTCGCGCCGAGACGAGCCGCGCGACCGAGAGGGGGACGAGATGGATGCTTCCCCTCGAGGGACTCGTGAGGGGTCGTGACTCGTCAAAATCGGTTCGGATTCTCTCGCGGCGGGATTACGAAGCGTCGGGATGATTCGCGACGGCGCGACGACGCGTCACACGCGCGCGCTCGCTCGCGCGACGAGAGACGCGAACGATGCTCGGAAAGGCGTTGAAACTGCAAGCCCTGATGATGGCGCTCGTCGCCGCGTCGTGCGTCGTCGAGGACGGTGTGGCGGCGATCGGTGCGAAGATCAGCCGTTGCGCGGTTCGGGACGTGTCGTTGGCGCTGATGTCGCACCACGCGGCGAACGCGGCCAAGGGAACGAAGAAGGCGCTCGCGGAAGTGTTTTTGATGATGCACGCGTTCTCTCTGTTCGACGTATACGCGCGCGGGAACGCGATGTGCCCGACGAAATTGTCGTGCGCCGCGGCGTGCGTCGTCGCGTTGGCGTGCGGTCTCTACGGAGGCGCGCTGCCGCTGCCGAAGATCGGTGGAGGTAAGAAAAAGAAGGCGCCCGCGGCGAAGAAGGCGTCGGCGCCGAAGCGTACGAGCTCGCGATCGAGCTCGCGATCGAGCTCGCGACGACGATGAGCGCGAGCGGGACGGGCGCGCGCCGTTCAAAACGAAGACGTAAGTCTAAAATGAATCCTAATAAACCCTTTTGTAACCAACTTTACGACGCGTTGACGCGCGCAAAAAAGCGGAGAAGAAATCTATCGCCGTTCGCGCTCACGCAGCGAGCGACGCGACGACTTGGCTCGCGACGGCGCACGCGAGGGTGATTCTCGCGCTCCAGCGCGCCGACTTGGCCAACGCCTTGAGAGGAGCGTCGCCAAGCGTCTCGCTCGTGCGCTTACCTCCATCGCTCGCGACGGCGCTGAGCGCCCACGCGACAACGCACGCGTACACGGGATCACCGGTTCGGAGCGTCACCACGCACCCGAGCGCGGCCGCGCCGAAGGAACTGAGAAACGCGACGGCGATTTGCGTGTCCAACGCGCACGTCTTCGCCACGAACGAGTTCATGTTCACCAAAGACGCGCACGAAATCCATCCAAAGTGCATCGACAGTGGCACGTGCGTCGTCCAGTATCGCGCCGCCGACATGGTGCCCGCCGCCGCGCGAAGCGCGCGATGCGCGACGCCGAGCGCCGCCGCCTCGGCGACGAGCAGCGCGCTGCTCACCCAAAAGTGACGCGGCTTGGACGCCCACGGTCTGAACGCCAGACACCACAACCCCTGCAATCCACACGCGAGCGTCCACCAGGGCGCGACGTCGCGCACGACCGCACCCGGACGCACCAACGCGTGCCCCACGAACGCCGCCTCGCCCGCGTAAATGGCACCCCAAATCGCAAACGCCCATCCCGCCGGCGTGAACAGCGATCTGTATTCACTATCCAACGGAATCGCGTACACCTTGTCATCCGTCTTCACCTCCCCGCGGCTCTGATCGCCCTCGTCCCTCCCACCGCTCGCGGTCGCCTTTTTCGCCTCTCGCGCTCTCTTTTGCATCTCCCCGTCGATGCGTCCCGGAAGCGATACCGTCGCCACGTTGACGCCGTACGCGATCGCGGACGCGATGGACGCGCGCGCGGGCGTGAGCGAAATCCTACGAGCGTCGATGCGCACGCATTCGCGCGTCAGTCACGCGCGCGCGGTCGAGGTGGAGAGAGAGAGATGTCCCCGAGATGGCCCCGAGAAGATGACGATGACGACGAGACGACGCACCATGACGCCGACGCGGCGGCGCCGACGACGAGACCGACCGCACCCACGGCGATAAACGCGGCGGCGCCGTCTCTTCCGAGATCGCGCATGTCCACGGACGTCACGCGACGCGGTCTCGCGCGAGGATGCGAATCGATTACAACAAACTAGTCGGCGAAGACGGTTTTCAAGGGCGGGAACGGGTCCGCCTTTGAGAGCACGACGACGCGGTTTTTATGGGAGATGTATCCCTTGACGAACTTGCGAAAGATGAGGTTGGAGACGACGCACTCGACCTCGTCGATGTCGACGTCGTCGACGCCGCACCATCGAAGCGCGCGTTGAAATTTCACCAACGCCACTTGATTCGCCTTGTTCGTCTCGCGTTCGCCGTGAATGGCGTGAATCTTCTTGAAGAGGGTTCTGTACACGGACATGCGGAGTTTTTCTAGGATCAAATACGTGCCCTGTTTGATGAATGTGCTCTCGTTGGCGCGGAGTGCGGCGTTGAGAAGACGCACGTCGCCTCGACGCGCCGCCTCGACGACGTCGACGAACTCGCGCAACTCGTACGTCTGGAGCAATCGCTCGGACGGTAACACCCCCAATATGAGTTTAACCGGTATCAGGTACTGTAAAATCAATCGCACGTTCTTCCGACTCCGCGCGTGACAATTCTCGAACGCGTACTCGAGGTGCGCCGCCGCGCGTTCGTACGCGTCCTCGAACACCGCCAACCGTCCGACGTAAAAGTTGTACGTCACCTTTTCCGATTTCGGAAATGAATCGAAGGGTAAAAACGTCGGTAAATTCACCGCATTGATGAGATTCTTGCACAGATGCAGCGCGTTCAGTTTAAAGTACACCTTGAAGAGGGCGTTCACCACGTGCAACTGCGGCGCCTTCTTCTCCCGCGACGACGTCTGCGACACCGCTCTGTACGCCAACATCAACGTCGACCCGACGTCGGCTAACTTACTCGGTTTCTCACCTCGCCGCTTCAAATCCTCATCCGCGCGCTCCGCGAACGCTCTCGCGTCGTCCACACACGCGTACACCGCCGGCGTCGCCCACGCGCCGTCGTCGTCGGCTCGAAACGCCTTGACGAACGCCTTGACCCCTCTCGCGTGCGCATCCGCCGCTTCCACCGCCGCGCGCGCGCCGCACACCGCCGCGGCGTAAAACGCACCCAACGCCTCGTCCCACGACCCCTCGCGCGCACCACCGAGACCTCGCACGCGGGCGCACGCGCGTCGTTCGATCGCCTCCGCGCCGTCTCCATCATCATCACATTCACCACCACCCACGATCGCTCGCGCGGACACGCACGCCGTCAACGCGATCCCATCCCTAGACGCGACCGCGTCGCGCGCGCGCGTCGCCCACGACTCCATCAACGCCGTCGAATCGTCGAATCGTCGAATCGTCGAATCGTCGTCGGCGCGACGATGTGCCGACGCGATGGATGGATGATGGGACGCGCATTCTTCATCCCGGGTCACTCTTGGCACATGGCGTGTCTCTACTACGTCCTTTTCTACCATACTATGTACCTACGCCCTTCAACAATGGACGATCTTTTACAAAGCCCAATCATGTGATTCCATTCCACGTGTCGATCGGTCGGTCAATTCGAAGGGTCACGACTCAAAAAAGAGTCCCTGTCGCCGGTCGGTCGCCCTGGATTTGATTCGCTCGGCGAGGTTCGTTGTCGGCCGCGGGTTCGGTTTTATGGGTCATGACTCGTCGATGTGTCCCTCGTCCCTCCGGCGGCGGCCACCCGCGCGCGCGCGGGCGACGACCGCGCGCGCGCGCGCGTCGGCAGAGTCGATCGCTTCCGAGAGCGAGCGCGCGAACGAACGATGGGTGTGATGTCGATGACGACGACGGCGGCGACGGTGCGCGAGGCGCGGTGTGATGCGGCGATGAAGACGCGATCGGGCGCCACGGCGGGGAAACCCGTGACGCGCGTCGGCGGCGGCGTCGGTGGCGTCGATCGTCGCGCGGTGACGCGGACGGCGGCGATGAAAACGACGTCCTCTCGCGGGGACTCCATCGTTCGACGAAACACCCCGGCGGGCGTCGGACGCACGGCGGACGATCCGCTCGGGGTGTTTAGACTCGAATACGACATTTCGCGCGATCTGGAACATCGACCGGCGTCGTGGAAACCGACCATCACGGTGTGCGTGAGCGGCGCGGCGGGACAAATTTCGAACCACTTGTTGTTTAAGATCGCGAGTGGATCGGTGTTTGGACCAAATCAACCGGTGGTGTTGCGTTTGCTCGGGAGCGAGCGGAGCAAGACGGCGCTGGAGGGCGTGGCGATGGAACTCGAGGATTCTTTGTTTCCGTTGTTGAGAGAGGTGGACATCGGCATCGATTGCAGAAAGGTGTTCGCGGACGCCGATTGGGCGCTGTTGATCGGGGCTAAGCCGCGCGGTCCGGGAATGGAACGCGGTGATTTGCTCGACATGAACGGCGCCATCTTCGCCGAACAGGGCAAGGCGTTGAACGACGTCGCCAAGCCGACGTGTAAGGTGATCGTCGTCGGGAACCCGTGCAACACGAACGCGTTGATCGCACTCTCGCACGCGCCCAACTTGGATCCGCGCAACTTCCACGCGTTGACCAAGCTCGATGAAAACCGAGCCAAGTGCCAGCTCGCCATCAAGGCTGGCGTGTTTTACGAGACGGTGAGCAACGTCGTGATTTGGGGCAACCACTCCACGACGCAGGTGCCGGATTTCGTCAACGCGAAGATCAACGGTGAGAATGCCACCGAAGTGATCAATGATACGGAGTGGCTCGAGAACGATTTCACCCCGGCGATTCAAACGCGCGGCGGTTTGTTGATTAAAAAGTGGGGTCGCTCCTCGGCGGCGTCCACGGCGGTGTCCATCGAGAGCGCCATCAAAGACTTGGTGAACCCGACCGCGGAGGGTGACTGGTTCTCTACGGCGGTTCTTAGCAACGGTAACCCGTACGGCATTCAAGACGGTTTGGTCTACTCGTTCCCGTGCCGCTCCACCGGCGACGGTTCGTACGAATTCGTTGAGGGCTTGGAGATCAACGACTGGCTTCGCGAACGCATGGCCAAGAGCGAAGAAGAGCTCGCGGGAGAGAAGGGTTGCGTCTCGCAACTCATGGGCACCGCGCACGTAACAGGTGGCGATCTCTGCCCGGTTGATCTCGAGGACACCCTCTTGCCGGGAGAAATGTAAGTTTCTCGTCGATGGCTGAACTCCGACGACGCTCACTCGCACCACTTTACAAACGTATCGTTACACACAAATGCTATCGATAGTACGAGTAGCAGCAGTTTATTAATATTCACGATATACACATTCGAAATACAACGCGGAAAACCGCGCCGCGGTGCGCTTGTCTTAAAATTACGGGCGTTGGAATTACAACTCGAGGGTGGAATAAGAATAGAATGAAACACAAACAGGCGCGATGTCGGTCGCGCCTCGACGTCGCTCGCATCACTTCACGCCAGAGGCTTGCGGCACACGAAGACGCCCCAGGCGAAGACGCCGTGATCGCGTTGCGTGTCGGCGCGCTCGGTGAGAGATTCGAGCCAGTTGTCGAGGTACTGCGCCGTGAGTCCCTTGGAGAGCATCTCTTCGCGATGGGTGTTGATTTGCTTGATCATGTCCCGAAAATACGTCTCCAAGTGGTTGCTTCCGTCCCACCACGTGACGTACTCCAATCCCGCATCCTTGATGCACTTGAGGTAGGACGACGGGCGACCCATCACCGTGGTGGCGTTTCGATCGGTGAATCCCTTGAGCGTCTTTTCATCCGCGCCATCGGCGCCCATGATGTCCGAAAACACGAACGCAGCGCCCGGTTTTAACACGCGGTGCACTTCTTTGAACAATGCCGCCTTATCACCGGCGTGACAGAGCACCTCGCACGACCACGCGCCGTCGAACGCGTTCGTCCACTCCGCCGGAAACGGCTGGTTAATGTCGCCAACCACGGCGTCCACGAGATCCCCGAGACCGAGTTCCTTCGCCTTGGCCAAGTTTTGCGCGTTTTGTCCCGGACCGATGTTATATCCCATCACCTTACATCCGTACGTCTTCGCCAACGCGTGCGATCCCCCGCCGTGTCCGCTGCCGATGTCCAGCAACCTATCGCCTCGCGCGAGCGGTCTCGCCATGTCCAACTGCGTCATCATCCACGCCGTCGTCGCCGCGCTCGATTCACGCACGCCGTCCTTCCCATCGCGGTAGATTCCAAAGTGAATATCATCGCCACCACCGCCCATGACGATGGTATAAAACAGACGTCGATCCTCGTCGTCGTATTGCTCGAGCACCTTTTTCCCAACCTCCTCCTTATCGAACTGTTTCCCGACGAAATCAGCCTACGCGCGCGCATCATCGACGAACGACTCGCGAAGACGCGTCAGTCACTCGTCCTCCATCCCGCGTCTCGCGCGTCTCGCGTTCTCGCGCGTCGCGAGACGTCGCGATCGCGAAAGGTCATCATCATCATCATCATCATCATCATCATCTCTCTCTCTCTCTCTCTCTCTCTCTCGCGCGCGACGACGACGA
>MDTD01061244.1_pt1 | contig 20914 bp, 16 predicted proteins | sample 811221 | NCBI WGS metagenome assembly MDTD01 (sample SAMN05326646, study PRJNA326480) | marine metagenome | isolation source: seawater | place: Pacific Ocean: South West | collected 2011
CCTGAAGACTCCATTGAAGCCGTTAGAAAGGAGCCCGTCGTCCTAGTTTCCAACACATTTCCTGATGCAGGAATTGTTGAGACCTTACTTTTGTTGGAAGCGATCAGAGATGTGCGGGCTGGTAGAACTGAAAATCTGAAGGAAATAGGCCCGCAATCTATGGAACCTGTAGGCCCTGGTGTAATCGTAGCAATCCCATACTTCGGATATTCTAGGCAGGATAAGAGATTCAGACCCGGCGAAGCAATCAGTGCAAAAGCGATTGGTAGGCTACTTTCAGCCCACTGTGATGGAATCATTGTTTTCGATTTGCACGCACCTGCAGCGCTTGAAGGTATGCCCATACCTGTGGCCTTCACATCAGCAATGCCGGAAATTGCTGCTCATCTGCAAGAAACCGTCAATCCGGATTTCATCCTATCTCCCGACAAAGGCGCGATAGATAGAGCAAGTGCTGTTGCTCAAGCGATAGGTTTGCCATTTTCATATCTCGAGAAAACAAGAATCGATGCTCATACTATTGTGCACAAGGCAAAAGATTTGCAAGTCGAAGGAAAAATAGTCGCAATCGTCGATGACATGATTGCAACTGGAGGAACTATTTGCAAGGCCGCTGATGCGCTGAGAAGTCAAGGCGCAGTGGAAGTACATGCAGCATGTACCCATGGTTTGTTCACTGGCGGAGCGATTGCAAGACTATCTAATCATGTAGACGGCGTACATGCCACCTCTAGTCTTCCGAATAGGAGAGCTGTGATCTCAGGAGGTGCTGCATTGGCTCGAGGTGTACGTGAAATCCTATCAGATTTGGATTTGTGATTGATAAAAGGCAATCCGTCGTGTTTATATCCGCGAGGTCGTGCGCAGCATTGCTTCACATAAGCATGAGAGTGATTTCAATGAGTGCACACGTGTCATATGAGACCCCTGGCGATGTCGCAGACAAGATCTACGAAATGGTACAGGCTAACAACAACGGAAGAATGAAGAAAGGATCTAATGAGGTAACTAAGGCCGCTGAGCGCGGTACTGCAAAGTTCATCATTATGGCAGAGGATGTCAACCCGCCAGAACTACTGGCACACATTCCTCTTATCTGCGCCGAGAAAGGTATCCCATATGGATACGTTCCAAGCCAGGAATTCCTAGCAAAAGAAGCTGGAATGCCAGGCGGCGTAAAGACCGCATCCCTAGCCCTACTAGAAGTATCAAAGGGTGCTCAAGAAAAATTCAACGAAGTTGTAGAGCTCGTAAAGGGGCTAAACAACTGAATACCAAACTGAATTCGGAGGAATAAGAAATGTCTGAAGAACTCGGAGGATGGCCAGCAGAGGTCGTCGAAATCGTAGGCAGAACCGGAATGACTGGTGAAGCTACACAAGTTAAGGTGCGTGTTAACGATGCACCAAATCCAAGAGACGTCGGTCGTATCATCACAAGAAATGTGGTAGGACCTGTTCGTGTCGGCGATATTCTAATGCTAATCGATACTGGCCGAGAAGCCCGTAAACTCAACTTTAGGTGATACAAATGCCAGAACAGAGAATTTGCAGTTTTTCCGGCGATGTTATCGAACCTGGAACAGGTTTGATGTTCATCCGCCGCGACGGTACAGTACAGTGGTTCGCTAACAGTAAGGCTCGCAAGAATGCGGTCAAGCTAAAGCGTAACTCACGCAAGGTAAAGTGGACCCGCCATTATGTAAAAGGCGGAATCCAGTGATATCCATCTAGCACGATACAATCGCTGCGCTCAAATAGGGCGTGTTGGTCGCAGCCAATGGTGGAATTACTATGGAGACTACCTATGTTATGGTAAAGCCTGATGGCGTACAAAGAGGACTGGTTGGAGAAATCATCCAGAGATTTGAAAGAAAGGGACTACAACTTGTGGGTTTGAAACAGGTTATTCCTAGCGAAGAGATCGCTAAGGAACACTATGCTGTTCACTCTGAAAGACCGTTTTTCCCAGGCCTAATTAAATTCGTAACTAGCGGACCAGTTGTATGTATGGCTTGGTCCGGTAGAGATGCAATCAGTGTTGCAAGAAATCTGATTGGACCTACTAACGGAAGAGAAGCCGCCCCTGGTACAATCAGAGGCGACTTTGGAATGGACATTGGATACAATATGATTCACGGTTCTGATGCTGCAGAAACTGCAGAATTCGAACTCGGACTCTGGTTCCCAGAAGGCGTTAACGAGTGGACTCAAGACAGTCAATCTTGGGTCTATGAGTGAAATTGAATGCCAATTGCAAAATTAAAAATTCCAATTGGAGAATTTGACATGTCTGAAGAGGAAGTTAGCCCTGAAAACGAGGCTAAAAACCTCGGCTGGCAACGTCAACCGATCGTATCGGTTCTTGGTCACGTCGACCACGGAAAGACTAGTGTTCTCGACCATTTCAGGTCCCTGGGATCTGAGCGTCAAGCAAGCGTGATGGATAGAGAAGCTGGCGGCATTACACAGCACATCGGTGCAACCGAGGTTCCAGCGAAGATTCTGAATGAGACCTGTGCTGCTATGACTGGGGGCAAGGACTTCAACAGCCCGGGATTGTTATTCATCGATACACCCGGACACCACTCATTCACCAGTCTTCGGAGCAGAGGCGGCGCACTTGCAGATATCGCAATCCTTGTCGTAGACATAATGGAAGGATTACAACCTCAAACAATCGAAAGTCTGAGGATTCTTCGAGACAAGAAAACACCTTTCGTCGTGGCTGCAAACAAAGTAGACCGCATTCATGGATGGAGAACTGAAGCCGGCCGCTCTTTCATTGAGTCATGGTCAAGTCAAAGAGAAGATGTACACCAGTTGTTCGAAGAAAGATACTGGAAACTCCTGGGTCAGTTCAGCGAGCACGGATTCAATATCGAGAGATATGACAAGATTCGTGATTTCAAATCAAACCTAGCAATGGTACCATGTTCCGCCAAAGACGGTGAAGGCCTGCAAGACCTACTAACCGTAACAGTTGGACTTGCAGAGCGATTCCTAGAGGAGAGATTGAGAGATACACTAGGTGACGGTGAAGGAACCGTTTTGGAGATGAAGGATGAAAGAGGCCTTGGAAAAACTATCGACGTCATCCTCAACCGAGGTGAATTAAACGTCGGAGACACGATTACATTAGTTGGCTCAGATGGTCCATTTACAACTCACATCAAAGGAATGTTCAGACCTAAGGGAATGTCTGAGATGAGGGATGCTGGAGACCGCTGGGAAGCATGTGATAATGCAGTGGCCGCATGTGGTTTGAAGATTGTAGCACCAAACTTGGAAAACGTGTTGGCGGGAACGACATTGCGTCAAACCAATTCCGATGAAGCGAAAGCGATCGCCCAGAAAGAGGCCTTCAAGGAGGCGAAAATATCTGTTGACATCGCTGAAGAAGGTGTTGTCATCAAAGCAGATACTGTGGGTGGCCTAGAAGCCCTAGCGTTCGAATTAGACAAGATGGAGATTCCAATTAGAATGGCTACAGTTGGACCAGTCAACAAGAGAGACATAATTACAGCCCAGTGTGCAGATGATACTCTCAATCAAGTCATTCTGGGATTCTCAGTGAAGGGAAACACCGAAGTTCAGCCCAAACTCGAGGGTCCTGATGCTGAAATAAAATTCATCAGCGCTGATATCATTTACAGAATCCTTGAAGAATTCGAAGAATGGAGAGACACTACAAAGGCAGAGATGGATGCTGCTGCTAGAGAAAATCTGGTTTACCCAGGCCACTTACTTTACTTGAAGGACCATACTTTCAGGAACAAGGGCCCAGCAATTGTCGGAATGAGAGTTCTAGGCGGCAGAGTCCATATAGGCCAAAAAATCATGAAATTAGATGGCACGCCAATCGGTCAAATAAAGAGCCTGAGAACAAGAGCAAGTGAGGATGTCAAACAGGGACATCAAGGTGAAGAGTTGGCTGTTGCAGTTATGGGTCCAACCGTTGGTAGGCAAATCGAAGAAGGTGACGAGTTTTGGGTCGACATTCCATCGTCACATGCCAAGAGATTGAGAAAACTCGACTTAACACCTATCGAAGAAGAAATCCTAGAGGAAATTACTCGCCTACATCGTAAGCAGGACCACTTCTGGGGCCGTTAAGGAAATCGTTGTACGTCGTGATTTCTTGCGACTTATATACGCAATACCTTGAAGTATGGATGGTGCAGGTTGCCAACTTGTACCGAGAGGTGTTAATACCATGAACGCAGGATTCCAAGCAGGAGCACCAGCAGGTGACCACCGCACAAAAGACCTGATTGCAACAGTGTCTTCGATTGCTAATTCCCTCATGGGAGAAGTCTCAAAGGTAATCATCGGGAAGAATGAGAATCTCCGAAGAGTAACTGTCGGAATTCTTTCGAATGGAAACATGCTCCTGGAAGATTTCCCTGGTCTTGCAAAGACCCTACTATCAAACACCTTCGCACGTGCACTTGGATGTAAATTCAAGCGTGTTCAGTTCACGCCTGACTTGCTGCCTAGCGATATCATGGGTACGTACATGTTCGACCAGAAATCTGGTGAATTCAAACTGCGTGCCGGACCTCTGTTCTCAAACATTCTACTAGCTGACGAAATTAACCGTGCCCCTCCAAAGACACAGGCTGCTCTGTTAGAAGCAATGGAAGAAAAGCAAGTTACAATTGAAGGTATTACTCACAAGTTGCCTGCTCCGTTCGTTGTACTTGCTACACAGAACCCTATTGAGCAAGAAGGTACATACCCACTGCCTGAAGCACAAATGGACCGTTTCCTAATGAAGATGAGCATGGGTTACCCAGACCGTGCAGAAGAGAAGGCAATTCTAGCACGTCGTAAGTTGCGTGGAAAAGACCAACACGATGTTGAGCAAATCACTTCTCCAAAGAAAGTAGTTGCAATGCAGAAGGCACTTGAAACCGTTCACGTTGACCCTGCAATTCTATCATACATCGTCGAAATCGTACAAAGAACTCGTGAAGATCACCGTGTCGTAAACGGAGCGTCTCCACGTGCTAGCCAATCACTGTTCAAGACTGGACGTGCTGCGGCTGCAATCGATGGAAGAGATTACGTAATCCCTGATGACATCAAGGGCATCGCTCTACAGATTATCTCTCACAGAATCGTCATGAAGCCAGAAGCAAAGATTCGAGGAATCACTGGTATGCACATCGTTCGCAAGATTTTGTCCGAAGTACCAGTTCCTGTCATTCAACAGGGATGATTTGATCTGATTCAATGCGACTCTTTACAGGGGAGCGCCGATTTGGGCGTATCAGCGCAGGGAAATTTGGGGGTGTCTAGATGAATCCGTACAAAATGGTAGTTGCAGTTGCGAACCAGAAGGGCGGTTGTGCAAAAACGACTACTGCGGTCAATCTCGCTGCAGCCTTGGCAAAAGGCAACCCCAAATTCAAGGTACCACCTGCTAAAGTCCTTCTAATCGACCTAGACCCACAGGGCAATTGTGCTACCTCTTTTGGTGTTGAAAAGAAAAAAATCAAGAAAACCGCATATGATTTGCTTGTAAATGATAGTGGTGAAGATTTACCTTTAATGGAAGAGTACATCATCTCACCCGCAGAACTTACCGAATCGATGCAGAAAGCTTGGTCGAAAAGAAACGACAATTCCAACAGGGTTCCCGAAGACCTGTCCATCGACAATTTGTGGTTGCTTCCCAGCGACATACACCTCTCTGGTGCTGAAATAGAATTGAGCCATAGAATTGGTAGAGAGACCAGACTAAGAGAAGCCCTAGCTCCAATTATTGACCAATTCGACCACATTATCATCGACACACCACCTTCCTTGGGATTGCTCTCAATCAATGCACTTTGTGCAGCAAACTGGGTGTTCATTCCAGTACAAGCAGAGTACTACGCATTGGAGGGCTTCAGCATGCTTATGAACAGTGTAAAGATGATTCAGAAGAGAATCAATCGAAACCTGAAGATCTTCGGTGTTGCAATGACCATGGTCGACCAGAGGTCCAAACTATCACTCCACGTATGCAATGAAGTGCAATCGAAGATCCCAAGAAAGGTGTTCAAGACGCCTATCAGAAGGCTAGCAAAGGTTGCAGAAGCTGCATGGACGGGCGCTCCGACAGTGATTTTGAACAAACCAAGCAAGAGCGGCGCCGGTGCTGGCAGCAGAGAGTATTGGTCTCTGACCAAAGAATATCACGAGAGAGTTCAAGAAATGAGAAGGCAATTCGGCGTTACCGAACATCCTAGATTGTTATTGGAAAAGCAAGGCCGCTCCATTTGATACGGTCAAAAAATCATGACTTCGCGTAGTTTATTGCGCGCGCACTTCAAGTAGTCTATAGAGCGCATCAACTCCATGACAGGGGAAGGGATGACCTCAGTAAGTGTAAGTTATGAAGTTAGAAGGCAATTGAACACTCTAAGAACGATGGATGGCCATCGTAGTGTCGATTCGTTTCTAGCGGATATGATTCGCGCTCACAAGTTAGGTAAAATGAACGGTGAGTTAGACAAACTCAGAGAACAGATGAAAGAAGTTGCCGATGTAAGCGCTGAACACCTCGTGCAAAGGCTAAACCTAGCACCATTCAAAGTCTGAGGTGGTAAAATGATGGAATGGAGACCTTCGGGATACAAACTTTCCACTACCGACTTAGTGCATGCGATTTTTGATTCAAAGAGTGATGCAGGAAAACTCCTGGTAAAAGCTACAATGGGAGAGATCGAATTGTTCGCTGACGCAAAGAGTTGGAACGCAATCCTTTGGTTGATTGCTAACACTCTGAAAGTAGACGGTGTTCCAGTTTATACTGGAGCAGAACTCGGTGAACTGAAATCTTCCCTACCAATTGTTTGGCGGACCGATTAATCACTTGCCTTGCTTTGCAAGCCACTCCGCACCATACCATTTCCATTGGTCCATTGTCCAACCGTCTGGCAAACCTTCTGCTGGTAAAGGAGGGGCTTCGGGTGGTGCTTGTTGTGCAGGCGCTTCATTCACCTGGCTTACTTCAGTCGCCGTGGTTTGAGCAGGGAGTCCTGCTAACTCTTCTAGAGATGCAGATTCTTCCATTACACCTGTTGATTCTGATACATCCATATCTCCTTTGATGTCGATGTCATCGAAACCAGAGTCAATTTCTGCTTCATCATTTGAATTGTCCATCTCCATTGGTGCGACATCATCATCCCAATACTTGTCTGAATCTACACCGCCAGACCCTGAAAGGCCAGCCTTACCACCTAGTGCTTCCGCTTCTGCGCTATTTTCACCGTCAGGCACGAAAGGCACTCCGTAAGTTTTGACTAGGGCCTTACGTCGACGGGCACTGCCTATTGCAGCATAGATCAGCAGTACTGCCACTATTGCAGCGAATCCACCACCAAGGAACGGTGCTATTTCTTTGGCAGTTGAGAGATATTGGTCGCTGGATGATTCCTCAGCTTCAGCCTCTTCTTGGGATTTCACCCACGCAAAGTATTGCTTTGCAGTTTCTCCTTTTGCTTCTTTGTCTGTGACGTAGTTTTGGTAATCTGCGTCCCTTACTCCTTGACAGGTTTCTGTAACATCCGTCACAATTAGTTCACAATGGTCAAAAACGGTTTGAACGAGCCTGTTAGAATCATTGTAATCTTGACTAGCACCTACTGAATCTCCATCTGAATCAATATAATCGCGAGAATCTTCTGGAAGGTCATCTGCGAAATCATAGAATCCATCTCCATCTGTATCGATGCAACCGAACTTTTCCGTGACTACGAAGTTAAGTTCCAGAGAACCATCGCTCGCAATCTCTGGAATGTAAGCACTAGTGGAGTTACCCCACTCTAACGGACAAGCATCTGGGTCGTTGCCCTGCAGGTTGTCTCCGTATCCGTCACCATCGGTGTCGGACCATTGGCTATCATCATTGATTGAGAAATCTGCACCATCTGCAACGCTCCAATCGTCGGATGGGTCTGAGTAGCCATCACCGTCTGTATCCTTGCATCCAGTTCTATCAATAGTTGAGAAACCGTTCTGATCGGGACAGTCGTCTCCCTCGGTCCCATCCTTATTGTCGCCAAATCCGTCGAAGTCAGAATCTGCCCATTGTGTGGAGTCATCGGGGTACCTGTCACCACCTTCTTTGTTCATGTTGTCTCCATAGCCGTCGCCATCTGAATCAACCCACTGTTCTGAATTGGTTGGAAATGCATCCGAGTCGTTGCCATCTGGATTATCCCCATATCCGTCACCATCTGTATCATCCCATTGAGTGACGTCCTCAGGGAATGCATCTGGTGTGTTCCCTTGTGGATTGTCACCGTATCCATCGCCATCCTCGTCTTCATACTGAGTTGAATCTGTTGGGAAAGCATCAACGCTATCTGTTACCCCATCACCATCGGAATCTAAGTCATATAATCTGATTTTAGAAGAAGTTGAAAATGTGGAAATGATGTATAGTTCGCCACTGTTTCCATATGTACCGAATATCACTCTCCCAGATGCCGAATATACCTCTTCTTCAGTAAACGTAGTAGAGTTGATTAGGTGTAATTTTCCATTTTGGGTACCGACTAAAATCTCCCCGGAATCATCCATAGTGATCGAAATGATGCTTTGGCTGCTTGAAACGGATGTCTCCTCCATAGACCAATCATCGAAATCATATCTAAACAAGTCACCGTTTGTACAGCCTACGATAATGTTGCCATTCCCATCATTGATGACTTTAGTTGGATATGAATTGAAATCGGATAGGCTTGTTTCCAAAACACCCTCTTGCGAGAAAACCTTCACCAAGTTATCTCTTCCTGAGGTAACAATTCTGTCTTCGGAGATGATGGTCATTGAAGTAAGAGCAGTATTGTGTGCAAGGGTTGCTTCACCGGTAGGAACACCGCTTTCGAATTCTTTAGCTCTACGTTCCCCTCCATGGTATCCGAACCACATATCTCCTTCAGAATCCCAGAGAACCTCGTCTACCGAACCAGTCGAGTTGTAGTTACCAGTGATTGTTCTTGATTGGGTATTTACAACGAATACTCCGCCATTGTGTGCGACAGCTACCTGAAGTCCTGTTGAATCTACAGTAGCTGAATTCACAGTAACGTTGAGTTCGATAGACCATTGAGTAATTAGTTCACCACTTCCCCAGAAATGTTCTGAAAGATTACCTGTCTTTGTTACAGTGACCATTGTGGAAGATGAGGTGAATGAAGCATGCATGAATCTGCCATCTTCTGTCTCGACTACACCAACATCGATTAGGTTAGCATTCGCTTCAGCAAAGGGTAGCGCTGGCAAAAGTAGTACTGCGAGAATTAACGCAATAACTCTCCTCATAATTATACCCAAACATACACGACGTATGAATGGCACGGAGTGAAGTGTTTGAACTTCAACAAATAATATTGGCCTCAATCTTCTGAATCCGTGTCGAGTTTAGAGTCGATTGGTTTCAGTTTCTTAATTGGGCTCAAAGTCGCCGTAGGCGCCTGTGCAACCTTTGCGCCTGGCCTTTGACCTGGTGCTGAAGATGGCGGTGGGCCTCTTCTCTTCACTGGTTCCAGTACCTCTGGTTCCACAGGTGTGAGAACCTTTGTTTTGACCGGTGTCAAAACCTTCAGTTTTACAGGCTCAAGGACTACGGTTTCTTCTGCCTGAACAGGTTCAAGACGCTTCAGGGGAGTCAGTGTTGCGATTTTTTGCACCTTTTCGACTTCTTCCTCAATCGTCTCAATTATTTCTTCTGCGATTGATTCGGTCTCGATTACAGGCTCGATTTCTTCGACCTGTGTTTCGATCACTTCTTCGGTAACCTCTGGAATTTCTTCTACAGTTTCAATCACTGGTTCAACTTCTTCTGTTGTTACTATTTCTGGTACAACCTCTTCTACAGCTGGCGTTACAGGTTCTGTTGGAACAACCACTTGAGGCTCAGAAACTACAGGCGGAGAAATTACTGGCTTCTTCACGAGTGAAGGAGCGATTACTGGACTTGCAACTACCGGACTGGAAACCACTGAAGTTGGCTCTTCCTGTGCTGACTGAATTGGTGGTTTGACAAGTGGTTGCCTCACTACCTTCGGTTGAATTGGTTGAGGTAGTGTTGCTGCTGGCCTGCCTGCTAGAGGTGCTGCTCCACCAATAGGTGCCTTGACAGGTCTTGCGATTGGTTGAGCACCGCTCAGTGACTTAGCAGCGGAGCGTGGTGCTCGCATTCCTGCTAGACCCATCGAAGGAGTGTGTTGTGCAGCGGCTTGTGCCAGTGCACCGCGTGGAGCTCGTCCTGCAGACGCACCTAGTGCACTCGGCCTAGCGCCGAGTGCGCTTGGGTCTACACCCATCTGAGGTTGCTGTGCTTGTGTGCCCTGTCCAGAAATTGCCTGTAACCAAGACTGGCGTTTCTCCGCACGGGAGTCTTGTGACTGTAGGTTGTCGAATTCTTCTTGCTGTTCAGCTAGTCTTGCTTCATCAGCATCTATTTCTCCCTGCACCTTAGCCTCAATCGATTCACGCATCTTGACTTCTGCCATTGTTCTGAAGTCATCCATCTGCTGAGTTAGTGTAGACAAACGGTCTCTAATTTCAGCACGCTTGACACCGAGTTGTGCCTCGATTTCTGCACGAATATTCGCTTCACGCTTACGGACTTCAATAAGCGCCTTGTTGCGCATGATCTCTTCTCTCTTGTCGAGTTGTCTCTCGAGTTGAGTTGCGACCTCTTCCTCCTTTCGGGCTCTGAATTCTGCGAGGCGTTCTTCCATTTCCGCCTCGAGTTCGAGAACTGTTTCTTCTTTGATTAGATCGAGGTCAGTTTCCTGAGTGATTCTTTCATTTCGCAGCCTGCCATCGATTTCAGACATTATTGCCTTACGAGCAGCAGACTCGCGCGCTTGGAATTCTAACTCTAAGCGCTCAGACCAATCGACCTTCTTCGAATCATAGCGTTCCGACATCTGGTCGTGTAACTCCGCTTCTCTCTCATATCGGAATCTTGCAAGGCGATTTTGGATTTCGGCTTCTCTAGCATTCCTATATGCTGCGAATTCGACATCCATTCTTGCTTCGAGTTCATGCTCAATCTCTGCTTCCAGTGAACGAGAAATATCGTCGACTGCCTTTGAGAAGGTTAGGTCGTACTTTTCTCGCAATCTACTCTTGCGCTCTGATAATTTCTCAGAATATTGTGACTCCAATTGCCTCTCGACTTCTCCTCTTAGTTGCTCTCTTCTTCTTGCAACTGCCAATTCGACGTCCTGGCGCATTCTTTCTTCGAGTTCTTTTGTCTCTGAATTGAGTCTAGATTCAAGTTCCTCTTGAATTGAGGCTGCGATGTCTTCTTCCAGCCTTAGGCTACGTCTTTCATATTCAGCACGCATGGTTGCTTCTCTTTGCTTGAGGCGAAGTTTGAGTTGTTGCTCCAACCTCGTTCTGATTCCTCGACGAAGAGACTCCTCTCTCTCGGCTAGTTTTTGGCTTTGAACTTCCTCCAGTTTCTCAACTTCTTTGGATTCTAATTCTGTGAACCTGCTTTCCATTTCCTTCTGAATTGTGGCTTCCAATTCACGGATTTTTCTTTGAAGTGATTGATTGAATTCTATCTCCAATCTCTCTCTTTGGAATGCTAACCTCTTGCGATGCTCGTCGGACAATTGTGTTTCCAACTGAGAAATTACTGCTGTTCGGTGTTCCTCAACCTTGCGACTTTGTTCCACTTCAAGAGATTCCTTAAGGGAACTTATTTCCCTCTCAAGACGCATCTCATGCATTTCTCTTAGGCGGATTTCTTCTCTGGTCAGGGCTTCGGATTCTAACTTAGACAACTCTTCCTCCATCTGACCTCTCAATTCAGTCTCGAATGCATTGAGTGTCATTTCGTGTTGCCTGGAGATGTCTGTAGCCATGTTATCTTGCATCAATGAGATTCTCTCAGCTAATGCCTCGCGGCGGAGTTTGCTCTCTCTGCGCAACTTTGCACGCAGTTTCTCTTCCTCTCTGAAACGTGAATTCTGCATTAACGTCTGATCCAAAGATGGGGACGGAGTAGACGTAAATTGAGCACGCAATGTAGAGAGGTCGATATTGCTAGAAGAGCTTCCTCTTCTCAACCCCACTTTATCTCCTGACTTGCTATCGCTAGCACTCATAATACTCCCATCCGATACCTCATGCCTTTCTCATGATAGATAAGGAGCGCGATTGGTGACGGTCGTCGCGGGGCGATTTATACGACCATTCGCGCTTGCCATTACTCTTGTTCTGTCTGTTCGGATTCTAAGTCTACTAAACGTGGGCCCATTACGATGTATACAAGCATCAAGAATAGAGAAACTGTGAACAAGAACATGGTGAATGATGTGCCTGACAAGTCAATGCCTGCATCGTCTTTGTGTGTCAATGACATCGCATGGAGAATTCCGAATAATAGTGCAGTAAGTTGGACAACGCTCAACTTCATTGGAATTCCTGATTTTAGTTTCGACATTTTCCTGTCAGAAATCATCAGACCACCGCTAATTACCATTATTGGAAGAATTATGAAATCAAGGTACGGCTTTTCTCCCTCCCCAAAACAGATCGCACAACTCCACTCTGTAAGGTCGGGGCCGTATCCAGAAGAAGGTTGCAGCCAAATTAGACCTGCTGCAGAAATAATCAGCATAGCATTTGCCGGTGATGCCATTCCATGGAAATATGTAACATAGCCACCTTCATCATATTGAAACCTAGCGAGCCTCAACATACCACATGCAATCATCCAAGAACACGCTATTGCCAAGCTGATTGTCCAGATTGGAGTTGCTTCACCCCACCTACCAAACATTGCGAAAATCATCAATGCTGGGGCGACGCAAAATGAAATGCAATCAGACATTATGTCTAGTGAGCCTCCAAGTAGTTGTTGTTTTGAGTATCTTCTAGCAATTGGTCCGTCAATGATGTCCCCGATTGCGGATAATAGAATACACAACATAGCCGCCCATATGTAATCGGTCAATACACCACCTTGTGTATACGGTTCGCCCATGTCGTCGACTGCTAGCAAGAGGAAGAAAATTGCAAGAGTACCAAATAAACCATTCACAATGGTGATGTAGTCTGCAATTCCCATCATCCTAAATGTGGTCTTCAAGAAATCACCTCAGAATGAAATTTTGAATTCGACTTCACATGCAGGGCAGGTAATTTCTCTTTCACCTGGTCGCTTATTCATTCGTAACTTTCGCTCGCAAGAAGGACAAGAAATTTCGACTTTTGGCCTATTCGGCTTCAACACAAAGTGAGTTTTGCAAGACGCACATTGCAAATTTGCTGGCCTTTTGTCCACGCCACAAATCAACACCTTTGAGCAAGATGGACAACTGATTTTTTCCTCTCGCCATTTTTTCCTTGTGCCCTCGTGCTCAACTTTCACTTGGGTTTTACACATTAGACAAGTTATGATGCCCAATCCGTTAGGTAACAAGTGATTGCACTTAGGACAAGACAAATCTGGCGCCGGGATTCTTGATTCTACACCCGCGCTAGACTCACCATCCGACATGTTCAGCCCTCCTTGTTTTCATTTTTGAGAGATTGCGCTACTCAAGTCCTTCTACCGATAATTTCCAAATTTTGGAGAGTCGCGGAATCTAAATCCAAAGTCGTTCCAGATAACTCTGCCAATTCTCTCAACATAGTACGTGCAGCGGCTTGTACTCTTGGATTTGACAAATCGATGGATGCAAGGGAGTTTTGGCTTGCGTTGGAACTTCCATCGTTTGGAAGCGGTACCCTGTCAATTACACACCACCATCGTGTTCGCCCTTGGTCTCTGTGATTCATTACCAATCCAAGTGACTCGAGTTTCCTCAAGTGGTGATACAGGTTGTATCGATCAACACCGACGATTTTCTGAAGTTGAACTGTCGTATATTCATCAGCCTCGAGAAGTGCAACATACAGTGCACGGCGTGTTGGATGCATCAAAGAAGTGCTAACCGGGTCTGCATGTACTCTAGCCAAGAGTGTCCACCTATGCATAGCCCTAATCGCCATGTGGCTTGAAGGTAGCGTTCAATTCAGTGATTAAATTGAGTCGTATAGTGCCTTAAATGAATCAATGGTGCCATCCCAAATCGACTTGAAAATGTCACCAACTAATTGCAAAGTACCGCCTGTTCCAGACAACCTTGCGCCATTAATAATGACACCAATAACACTCAGTTCGTGGACTAGCACGCCGATTGCAAGGCTGTCGTTAATTCCCGCTAGTACTAGATAAACAAGGAAGAGTGTAATCGCAACCGAATATCCAATATTCCACAGTAGCACGTTGTGAGTGCGTCTTGCTAACTTTACCAATTCTGAAATCAATCTCGGATCGTCTCCTGGAATCAAAACGTCTGCGGCTTCCAAGTTGGCTGATTCACCAGTGCCTATGGCAATTCCAATATCGGCTGCTGCCATAGCAGCAGCATCATTGAATCCATCACCAACCATCATTGTAACGTGAGTTTTGGACCGATTTTGGACCCACTGTACCTTACCTTCTGGAGTCATTTCTCCTCTCGCTGCATTCCCCTGTACACCTAAACTCTTTGCGAGTGCATCGACCGCATCTTGATTGTCTCCAGACAAAATCTCGACATTGACACCTTGAGCATAAAGGGACTGAATTAATTCTGCTGTCCCCTCTCTCAAATCATCATGAATAAATGTGAATAATGCTACTGCCTTCCCATCTTTCAACAATAAACTAGCACCGTGTCCTAAGTTTAGAGCAGATTTCAACTCTTCCTCCAGTTTACCTGAAACTTGAGAAAGTTCTGCTCGAACAAATGCTACCTCTGAGCCTTTGAGTTTAGCTGATACACCATTTTCCATATCTGAAATGTCTGTTAGCCCTAGTGGCTCAATTGCTTCATTTTGTGCATAAGAGATTATTGCCTGTGCATAAGGATGGTTTGATGATGCCTCTAAACCCGCTGCTAAAGCGATTGCAGTATCTCTTCTGCGGCCTCTTGCAAGAGTCATACTTCCTATTCGTGGCTTTCCTGAGGTTAGAGTTCCAGTTTTGTCTAGAAGTGCTAAATTAACTTTAGATAATGATTCCATGATGTCTCCGCCCCTTGCGATTGCACCTGATTTAGACGCCAAAGAAAGACTTGCAGCATGCGGGACTGGCGAGGCAAGAAGAAGAGCACACGGACAGGCTACTACCCATAGTAAGAGGATGATTTTCCAGTCCGCACCAGGTTGTAACAACCAAGCTAAGACTGCTCCAATTAGAACGACAGGAACCCAAATCGATGTGAAGTTCTCTAAAGCCCCCTGTAGTCTAGTAGGGATTTCCTTGTAGGTGTGAACGGTGTCAATTAATCCAGACAATCTACTATCTTCCCCAACAGCAGTCACTTCAATTGTTACCGGACCACGAGATAGCGTTAATCCTGCTTGTAACTCATCACCTTTTGCTACATCAACTGGTACCGATTCCCCAGTTAGAGGGGCACGGTTAACAGAACCTGAACCAGAGATAATTTTCCCATCAGCAGGAATCAGTTCCCCACTCCTAATCTCTAGATGGTCTCCCTTCATGACCAATCCAATAGGAATTTCTTCGGGCCCTGTATCCTTGTGAGAACCTGGAGCCATGAGATTTTGTTGAGACATAACCGATATGGAGGAAATAGAAAGTGTACCAATGGTCATCTTTGGAACCCTTCTGGCTGTTCTTGGCAAACGATCTAGGCCACCTTGCATGGCATTTCTTGCATTAATGAGAGCCTCATTTTCCATGTGCTCGGTCCATGAAACTAAAATCAAAACCATCAATGCTTCTTCCCAGGCTTGCAAATATGATGCCCCCAAAACCGCTAGAGAGGTTAATACTTGGAATCCGAACTGACGATTTTTTACCGATGCCAAAGCCTTGGAAAACATCTTGATACCACCCAATGCGACGCCAATGATTCCGATTCCACCAATTACCCAGGGGTTGTCCGTAACCAAACCCTCAACCAGTAATAGAATTACAAGGCTAATGAATGCAATACCTGAACCAATCATTCGCCATTGGCCTGCAGTGAGCGTGTTTATTTTCTCAGGGATTAATTTGTATTCTCCGCCAATTATTTTCTTCAATGATTCATCTAAAATCAACTGCATTTCACTATTTAGATTGGGTACAGTTTGCAGTTTGAGGTTACCTTCCCTGTCAATGTCACAATCTAGGACTCCTGGTTGGCGTCTGAAAATTCTCGGTAAAACTTTGACTGAGACTGAATTTCTCTGTGCAATAGCGCTTGAGTTTACACCAGAAATTTGCATAAACGGAATGTCTGGTGGATTTCCTAAAGATTTCAAAACTGAGGATGCCTCGGAAACATTACCTTTCTCAAAATCAACATCAATAGTTACTGTACCATCTGTAGCACTCACCAATGAGCTGTTTACGTGCTCAAGCCTGTTGAGTGCGTTCATCGCTTCTGATGCACAGTGTGGACAATCCATATCCTGGATAGGCCAGCATATGCTTTGTTTGCCTCCATATTCACCCAATATCATCATGTCCAATGTATTGGTTTTGTCTTCAACGAAACTATCGGTTAGTGGTTTGAGATTCTTCGAAATAACTGTACGGGCCTTCCGCTTCTTCACTTCTACCTTAGGGGCAGTGGTGTCTTCAAGAGACAGGAATTCCTCTCCGTCTTCCGCCACATTCACCTCTGAGAGTCCATTGCTCAATAAGGCTCCCATCGCAAGCGTATTGAATCAAGTCTTCCAGCGGTAATCATGCAATGGATGCCTGATGGTTGGAAGCCAAAGGCTGTTGCTGTTGATATCGACGGTACAATCACCGATTACAACAAGAAATTGCATCTTGGAGCAATCGAATCCCTTAGGCGCCTAGAAGAAGCGGGTATACCGGTCATTCTCGCTACCGGCAATGTCAGAGCAATCACTTACGGCCTCTCGAGATTTATTGGTGCAACTGGACCGATGGTTTGTGAAAATGGTGGAGTTGTTTGGCATCCTAAATGGGATGAGCCAATCGTTAGGGCAGATGGAGCCAGAGCGAGAAAATGTGCTCAAGAGATGGCAAAGGACATCGATATTGATCCTAAGGGGATAACCACCAACGCATGGCGTGAATCTGAATGGTGCTTATTCAAGGATGAAGACTTGGATGCAGTAAACAACTGGGTTTCTAATTCAGAATATTCTGACCTTGCCGTGGTAAAAACCGGATTTGCAATTCATCTGATGGAGCCACATCTATCCAAGGGAGAAGGACTCAAAGTAGCTTTAGAAAAGATGGAATTGTCCCCTGATGATGTTCTTGCTGTAGGAGATGCACCTAACGACATCCCTATGTTTCAATTAGTTGGCCATTCTGTTGCTGTCGGTGGATGTTTCGACACTCTTGCAGCGGTTGCTAAGGTGATCTCTCCTCACCCACATGGAGATACATTCAAGCCCCTAGTAGATTCAATCCTTAACTAAATTGAATATTCAGTTCAAGCGATTAAAGCTGCCGTCAGGCATCATTTGCCATCTGGTACCATCTGCCTGAATGTACACTGTTTGACCTGTTGACTGGTCATATGTTCCACCTGGTGGTAGACCCGTGTAATCTGCAACTGTGGTTGGTTGTGCAGGTGGTGGCGGTGCGGTTTGCATTTGCTGCGCTGGAGCCACAAATTGTTCCTGAACGGCCGGTTGCGCAGGTGTAACAGGCTGAATCATTGGGGTTTGGGCTATAGGATTTGGCTGCGCAAATGGCATCTGACTTTCCATAGCCATTTGCTCACCAATGGAAGTTTCACCATTGCGACCTCTCATCAATACAACAGCAACACCAACTAATATTCCTACAACACCGATTGTAGAACCCACGATCAATGCTGTGTTTGACGATTCGGAGTCGGATTTCGTACTATCCTTGGCATTGTCGTCTGTGTTCTCATTGTTATCGTCACTATCGCCATCACTATCGGAACTCAGTTCACTTGCAGAAGTATCACTTCCGTCATGCTGCGTTGTGTTTCCTGAGACAACTGAGGATGCATCAGCAGCTACAGCGGTGCCATCCAGAGTAGAAGACTCTGTAACAAAGGCAACTGATGCAGCGTGTGACATACCTCCATCAAGTGTTACAACATTCAATTGAATTGTATATTCATTCATTGGAGTATTTTCATCTACCGTGAAAGTGACAGTGAATGGTAGGTCACCATTCGAATCGATTACACCCCATGTAATAACAGCGCTGTCAAGCAAATCCTGATTGTAAGGCTCAACTAATACATCCAATACTCCGCCCAGAGTCAAGTCTAAGCCATTGTGCGCGTTAATTACTCCGGATATCGACATTGAGCCCTCAGCCAATTGTTGCTCACGGTTTTCTATCTCAAGAGAGAATTCTGGCAGAGATGTGATGCTAAATGTAATCTCATCTGAGCGAACTGTTGAACCCGAAGTTCCAGAAATAATCACAGTGTGATCTCCTTCTGGCAAATCATCAGAGATTGTTAGGGTAAGTACTGCCATGAATGGAGCAGAACCACTTGAGAAATCAAGTTGTGCGGTAACGCCGTCTGGGACTACTGCAGAAAGTGTGACATCTGCTCCAAATCCATTAACTGGCTCGACAAAGATTGGAGTTGGAACAACCCAAGGAACGCCACCTGGAAGTACAATCCAAGGGTCCATTGTCACGATTTCGAAATCAGGGTCGTTATCAACTGTGAATGGAACGACTACTGAGCGGCCATTTCCGCCACTCGTGCCTGTAATTGTCAGTTCATATTCCCCGCTTGATAGATTCATTGTATCTACTACTACCGCGCCTAAATCGTCTATTGTTAGCTGTTGATTGTTATACATCATTGGAGCGTTTTGAGCGTTGACAGTTGCGCTAATATCAACTGTTGAATTGAATTCATTGAACCCAACCACGTTTATCCATGCTGCAAATGGTAGGCCCATTCGTGCAATGTCATCGGGAACGCTCGGTAAAATTGTGAAATCAGGTGTTGCCCAATCGTTGTTACCTTCTCTACCTGCGAAGGACTGAATTCCTGTTGCTGTAACTGTAGTTCCACCAATTGTAAATGATTCTTCACCAATGTGTCGATAGTTTAGTGGTAAAGCACCTGAACTATCTAACTCCATATCAAGAATTGAGCATCCGCCCATTTCTATGCTGAGAGACATAGTACCAGTGCCTACTGCTGCCTCGCTCCATACTTTACCTTCAGTTAGAGGGAAATTCAATTCATTAATTCCGTTGGAGTAGGTTAGGTCTGATTTCATAGTGGTCGATTGGTCAGCACCAGTTGGTATACAACCAAAACCAGTGCCGCCGCCTCCGGTTCCACTTCCATTATTGCCGCCGTTGTCGCCACCGCCAGAGTTACCATTTTGCTCATCGCTGCAACCAAAGAAATCTACATCAGCGCCTGCAACAGTATCTGGGCACATGTCATCATCATCAATCACTCCATCATTATCTGAATCAGTGGAACCTGTGCCGCCACCGTTTCCACCACCGCCATCATCATCAGGGCAGCCATCGCCATCAGCGTCATTTGATGAATCAGCATAGTCGTTAGGACATGCGTCACTTGAATCGGGAATGCCGTCACCATCATTGTCATCATCGCCGCTTCCTGACCCACCGCCGTTGTTTTGAGCATCTGAGCAACCCCATGCATCTACTTCTGCATTAGGAGCGGTTCCAGGGCAGTCATCCCAATCGTCTTCGACTCCGTCACAATCTTCGTCTGGGTTGCCCCATTCATCGGTACAGCTTCTTCCTTGATCCTGATTCATAGAGCCGAAACCACTAGTTTCCAACTTCGTTGTCATCGTGAGATTTTCATGTACAAGTGACAGGGTGTTCTTTGCATAACATGCATTGCCAGTTTGTTCGTCGATTGTTTTCGTTTCAACACCGCCTAGATCAATTGTCAGAGTCGCCTTACCCTCAATTGAGACCCTAAAACAGTCTTTCCCAGAAACAGTATCTGAGCCTGTAACAGTCATTTGATAATATTCATCATAAGTTATTCCTGAGAATTCTGGCATTGAAACAGAGAAATTCCAAAAATCACCATTTGTCCATACTGGTGCACTTTGTCTATCAGTTGATGCTGATTCAGCATATTGGTAGGAAGAAAGTTCTGATGTATACATGATGTTACCTTTAGCATCATAGATATCAGATGCGACATACCACCCTGCTGCCGCAGAATACCAATTCACTTCGTATCCAGCATCTATCTCAAGTACATATGCGCCGCCACCGGCTTCAGTCATTGTTGCGTTAATTGAAACACTGTATACGCCACCTAAGTCTGTTTCTTCCTCACCCAAGAATATTGTATCACGCATCTTGGCAGGGTTGCTAGAGCCAAGGTATGTATTCTCTTCATCCCAAACTGACATAGAGACTCCATCACCAGAAGCGTGTGATAAAGTCAGCAAAAGGGTTTGACCGGGTTCTAACCAAATCGAATACCAGTCGATTTTGTCTGACCACATGTCTACAGAACCTCGAACAACGTCACCAGGATACATTTCTTGTCCAGATGTGTTGACATTATTTGGCTCAACTTCTTCGATTACCTCGACTCCGCCATTGCTGCTACGCTGGAAAGATTTCCCATCTTCTAGAACATTAGATGTAAAAAATGGGCTCAACAAAGCAAGTAGTAGAATAGATACCACGATCTTTCGCATAGCCTCTTATTCTAAACCGTGATATATCAATAATCTGTAATAGTAATGTTACAAACGAAGTGTGTTGGTTATGGTGCCGGAGGTAGGATTTGAACCTACGAAGCATTTCGCAGCGCATCTTGAGTGCGCCCCCTTTGACCACTCGGGTACTCCGGCTTGAGTCGGCCGCAGAGTTCATCAAACATCATTCTTCCTCATCGAAA
>MDTD01106178.1_pt1 | contig 20912 bp, 19 predicted proteins | sample 811221 | NCBI WGS metagenome assembly MDTD01 (sample SAMN05326646, study PRJNA326480) | marine metagenome | isolation source: seawater | place: Pacific Ocean: South West | collected 2011
ACATTTCTAATAATTACGCATAATAATAAATTAGCTACACTATGTGATCGGATTATTAATATAGAAGATGGGGAAATTGTATAAATATCAATCCTAATAATCTAAAATAATTTAATTTTGTGTAAATGGAATTTTTCAAACCTTCTGTTTTTTATTATTTATTATTACTGGCAATACCTGTCATAATACACTTATTTAATTTTCGTAGACACAAAAAAATATCTTTTAGCAATAATTATTTTCTAAAAAAAATTGCGGAAAAAACAAAAGCCATATATCAGATTAGAAGATGGATTATACTTGCTACACGTATACTAGCTACCTCTAGTGTTATTTTAGCCTTCGCATTACCTTACCTAAAAGAAAAAAAACCTACAATTGATGCTAATCGTATCTCAATATATATAGACAACTCATTTAGTATGTCTAGAAAAGATAATGATAACATACAATTAATTGACCATGCTAAAAAAAATGCACAAAATATTACTGCTAAATTAAAAGCAACTCAAAAAGTATTATTACTAACCAATGACTTTAATAAAAAGTATCAAAAATGGTATAACCCTAAAGAAGCTTATGATTTAATTAATGAAATCGATATCTCAGGAAATAAACCTGAATTAAATACCATTCTTAATAGATATCATCAAATCATAGATACTTCAGATGTAAATACTTTATATCTATTTTCTGATTTTCAAAAAGATTATTCACAATTAAGAAACATGGTTAAGAATCAAAAAACCACTATGAAAATTGGATTATTGCAATCTGAAAAAAATAATAATATCAGCATTGATTCATGTTATTTCAGCAAACCAATCCGACAAAAAAATGAAATTGAACATTTAATCATCAACCTAACTAACCACGGGACTGAAACACAAATAGTAAAAGGGAAATTATTAATCAATAACCAACAAAAATCAATTCAAAAAATAGAAATACCAGGAGAATCTACTATAAAGCACAGCTTTCATTATAGCAACCCCTCTAACACAAACACTATAATTGGCTCACTTCATATTGATCATTCACACATTAAATTTGATAATGAATTACACTTTGCATACTCTACTGAAGAGAAAATTCAGGTTTGTGCGATTTATAATGATACAATTAATGAAAACTTACTTAGTATTTTTTCTGACTCTTTATTTAATTTTAACACATATCAATTAGGACAAGTTGCTTTTGAGAAACTCAACAACTATGAACTCATAATTTTAGATCAATTATCTAATCTAACAGAATCAATTAAAGAACAACTCTATCAATTTGTTCAAAATAATGGCAACCTGATGATATTCTTAAAAGAAGATGTCAGTATTGACTCTTATAATACATTTTTCAAACAATTAAATACTGATTTTTTATCAAAATGGATACAAAAAAAACAAAATGTAGAATCTATTAATTATGATAATGATATTTTTCGGAGTGTTTTCAAACAGAAATTGAAGAATATTAATCTACCTATAGTAAATAATTATTTTCAAATAAACCCAAATCAGAAAGCTCAAAAAAGAAATATATTAAACTTGATAAACAATGACCCGTTCTTGTCTGAATATAAATATGGAAAAGGTCGTGTTTTTATATGCTTTAGTGATTTAAATATGAAGAATAATAGTTTTTCTGAACATGCATTATTTGTCCCTTTTTTATACAATGCAGCATTACTAAATTTAAAAAATAGACCTCTATACCATGTCTTAAAAAATGAAACCATTATTGAAATAAATGAAATCAGTAAAAATGACATATTACATTTAAAGCAAAAAAATCATTTTGACATGATGCCCAGTATTAGTACATCACATCAAAAAACACTGATTAATTTTCAAAACAAAATTGAATTGTCTGGACATTATCAGTTAATCAAAAACACAACAGATACTATGGCGATAGCATTTAATTATAATCGTAAGGAGAGTGAGATGTATTTTTGGAACAAAGAAGAAATTCAAAAAATGTTATCTAATGATAATCTCATTTTTTTAGAACTTACACAAAATACTATTTCAAAAAAATACCAAGAAAACAAACAACAAAAATCGATAGAAAACTTTTTTATCTTATTGGCAATAATTTTATTAATAATTGAATTACTTTTACTGAGAATATGGAAAATATAAAACATATTATTATACGTAATGTCAAAATTATAGATTCACATTCTAAGTATAATGGACAAAAAAAAGACATATTAATTATTGATGGAATAATTAATAAGATTGAATCTAAAATCAATATATCAGATCCGTTTTTTGAAGTAAAATTAAAAAATTTACATATATCTCCCGGTTGGTTAGATTTACATACTAGACTTGGCGAGCCTGGCCTAGAACACCAAGAAACTATTAAAACCGGATTAAAAGCAGCTCAAAAAGGTGGTTTCACCTCAGTTGTAACAATGCCAAGCACAAAGCCACCTATTGAAACAAAAGCTGACATTGATTTTCTGTTAAAACAAAGTGACAATAATATAATTGATATCCTACCAACAGGATGTATTACAAAAGGTTGTTTACAACAAGAAATCACAGAAATGTATGACATGCATAAAAATGGCGCCATTGCATTCACTGATGATAAAAAAACTATTCAGAATGCAATGCTTATGAATATTGCATTAGAGTATGTGAAAAATTTTAACAGCTTAATTATGACATCTTGTTTAGATGAAAATATAAATCAATTTGGCCAAATAAATGAAAGCAAGATAAGTACACAAATGGGTCTAGCACCATTACCAGAAATAGCTGAAGACTTATTAGTTTTAAGAGATTTAGCTATTTTAAAATACAGTGAGTCAAAATTACATATCTCAACTATTTCAACATCAGAATCAGTAAATAATATTAAAAAAGCTAAAAAACAAAAATTAAATATATCTACTGATGTAGCTGCACATCAAATTATACTAACAGAAGAAATGTTTACCGAATTTAACACTGACTTAAAAGTAATGCCTCCACTAAGAAGTGAAAAAACTAGACAAACTCTTATTAACGGCATAATAGATGGTACTATTGATGCCATTTCTTCTGACCATACACCAATTGATATTGAAGGCAAAAAATGTGAATTTGAAAAAGCAAAATTTGGCATAATCGGCCTAGAAACAGTCTTTCCTATTATTAATACCATATTAAAAGACAAATTAGAATTATCTCGTATTATTGATTTAATTAGCAGAAATCCTCGCAATATATTAAACTTAAAAACACCAAAAATAGAAGAAAATGAATATGCTAACATGACACTATTCAATCCTTCTAAAGAATGGACATATCAAAAATCTGACATTACATCATTATCGAAAAACACGCCTTTTATAGGCTATAAATTTATTGGGAAACCGATAGGTGTTATTAATAATGGTAAAATTCAAATTAATAGTTAAAACATAAAATATAACTGGCAACCAAAGCCCAAATTTTTTCCGCCAGATTCTTTATTAAAAGAATTTATAATATTATTAAAATAAATACTAGAATGAAGTTTATTTTTCCACTTCTTATTTAAGAAAATAGACAGATTAGTATAATTAAACTTATTAAAAGACCAACTTGGAATAATTGAAAAATTATATCTATCAAAAGAATATAAATACGAAATTTTACCTGTATGTAAAAGTGAATTATAGAGTTTTTTAATACTATAATCAATACTAAATTGACTATTCTCATTATTAAAAATATAGTTAGCACCAAAATGAATACTAAATGGTAATAATCTAAATTCATTCAATATACCTACGCTATCAATTTGATTAAATATATTAGAAATTGAGTCCGTTAAATTTGTTAATTCTGCAGATAAAAGTGAATTTTCGGTTGTATCTTGAGCTAAAATATAATTTATGCCGTCAAATGGAAAAAAATCTTGAGATGTATGATTTGCATCTGTTTTCCATGTATTTTCTTTTCCAACAATAAACCCTAGATCATATGTGTTAGTATAAAAAGTGAAATTATCATTATAGTCATAATCAAAATATAAATCTAGTGCAAATCCTAAATTAGAAAATAGTTTGTAATCACTATTAATAAAATAACTTCCATCAATACTAATATCGGAAGAAAAAGGATTTTGGTCAGTGCCAAAATTATCACTAAATAAAATACTGGATTCCCTGTTTTCTATTCCAAAAGATGTAACACCTTTAATAATCTTGAATTTAGCATTTAATAAATAGCGCTCTTCTAACATCTTAGAGTATCCAAAGAAAATAGAAAAATAATTAAAAGCTCGACTATAATTACTGTCATCTAGATGAATTGTTTGATTTATATATTGATAATTACCATCAATTAAAAGTGATATTAATTCTTTAGAAAGTGAAACTTCCGCAAACACTCTATGATCTATTCCAAATGAATATACAATTTGTTCATTTCTAAAAGCATAGTATAGTAAATGATTATGAATATCAATATAATGATAACCTATATTACTTATGTTATTTTTATATGATTGTAAATCAATAATAATATGATTATCATTTTTTGTTAAAAAACTAAAAATACCTGGAGAGGATATAACATTAAAATCAAAATCCAAAAAAGGCACTTCTAAAATATTCGAAAATGATGAATCGTTCAGTAGTATATTTTCCTTTAAAGATATATCTATGATGCGATTTTTTGAGTCAATTTGAGCATGAAGATTATTCGTAATAAAAGTAAAAAAGAAGAAAATTAATAGTATGTTTTTCATGATTATTTTTAATCTGTATTAATCTGTGTTTCTACTCCCACTTTTAATACACACTTATTGTAAGTATATATTTTTACATATGTATCATCAAAATCTTCAGCATCTGAACTGCTTAATGTAATATCTAAAATAATCTTATTAGCATTAAGAAGATTATTTATTTCAGAATATGATAAAGTTAAAACTCCCGATGTTACAACATCTGCAATTACTTCTCCATCATTGTTCACTTCAGCAGCTGCTATAATATTATCATTACTATCATTGAGGCCTATGAACTTGAGAGTATCTAGGTTTTCCATAGGTTTTAACGAATCGTGTAAAACTAAATTAAATTCTGTTCCTAACGGAAAACCATTAACAAGATTATAATGTAAAAGCATACGTTCTATTTGTGTTATGTCATAATCTATTCCATTAAATGGGATGGTGTCTTTTAAACTAAGATTAGCAGCATCAACACTTAATGGAAAATCTACATCTACACCAAGTTTCAAAGGATCACTTCCTTCAATTTGCGAACTATTAAATCTCATTCTCGCTACCGACTCGTATTCAAGAATATGAGGTGGTAGTTCAATAATATCTTTAATACTATCAGGTCCATAGGTTGTTATATTATCAAAATCAGAATGAAAAGATAATTCACTATCTTTTACAATTGGAACATAAATAGGTAAACTTGCACTATTACCATCCTGAGAAAATGCATCTATATATCCATTAATGCTTCCAGATAATTCAAAAGGATTATCAACTATAATGGTAAATTGTGGATTCTCAAGTATTAGTCCACTATCAAAATCTTCAAATAATGCTAAGTCTACATCAACTGTATCGCGCCCTAGTGGTAGGGTAAGATCAATATAATCAATAGAAAAACTAATAGCCAAACCTGTTTCATCATCCACTAATACATCTTCTCCAGTGGGACCAGTTAATGAAAAATTTGTAATATCTACCTCAATCTCATTAACATCTCCAATTTCTATATCTTCAAGCAACGTAAACTCTGCTTCTCCATTTTGTTCAGGAGATATATTAGAAATATTAAAATCTAATTCCTCATCAGCTACCGTCATAGTAATAAGAATATCATCTATATCTACAGGCAAGTTATTAGTTACTGAAATTTTAAACTGCGTATTAGCGTGTAATGTAGTATTCTCATCAATTTGAGTGTCAAGAGGAAAAGTAAAGGAATCAATGATGTCTTCGTTTAAAAAATTAAAAAGAGAACCCTCAATTGGCTGCTCAACACCTTCTGGAAATGTAAGATCAAGTCCCTGACCTTCAAGGATATTAATAATAAAACTGCCACTACCATCCAGCTCTTCAAATAATTGCTTTAATGTCACTGCAGTATCTATATTTAACCCTGCTATATCAAGTAATAAATCTGGAGGCAAAACATAGATGGTGTCACTACTGAATCTAAGATGTATTAAACTAGTAATAGAATCATGCTCTGTAGTGCCTTTTTCTGGGAGCAAATCACCAATAGTTACTGTTGCGTTAATTAATGGTGTAATGATTTCTGGGACCCATCCCTTAACCTCTAGCATATGTTTTTGACATGCATAAAAGGTTACAATACAAGAGCATATTAATATAATAATATTCAGTGGCTTAATCATAGATTAAATAAAAATTAATATCTTAACAAAGATGCAATAATTTAATCTTAAAAAATAACAGATTAAAATAAAAATGGAATCTATAAAAAATATCATTCAATCTAAAGATCTTTTTCTAATTGCTGGTCCATGTGTAATTGAAAATGCTGATTTGACTTTTGAAATTGCTGAAAAACTTAAAGAAATTACAAGTCAACTTAATATACCTTTTGTTTTTAAGGCCTCTTACAAAAAAGAAAATAGAACAAAACTAAATTCATTTACTGGCCCCGGGATTGATGAAGGCTTACAAATTCTAAAACACATTAAACAAAAATTAAATATTCCTATAACAACAGATGTTCACAACACAACAGATGTAAAACATGTAGCAGATATTATTGATATAATTCAAATTCCTGCTTTCCTATGTAGACAAACTGACATCTTAACAGCTGCAGCAAAAACAAATAAATATATAAATGTCAAAAAGGGACCTTTTTTATCTGGTGAATCCTGTCAATTTATAATCGAAAAAATCAGAAATTATGGCAATAATAATATCATTATTACAGAACGAGGTAATTCATTTGGATATCAAGATTTAATAGTTGACATGCGTAATATTTCTATTATTAATAATTACCACGTATCTACTGTTTTAGATGCCACACACTCAAATCAAAAGCCCAATCAAAGTGTTGGCACATCAGGAGGAACACCTGAATTTATAGAAACCTTAGCATGTGCAGGCGTTGCATCAGGTGTAAAGGGTGTTTTTCTAGAAACTCACCCTGAACCAAAAAGTGCATTATCAGATGGCTCGAACATGCTACCTCTTCATAAAATAGAAAATTTATTGAAAAAGCTAATCGCAATCAGAAAGGCTATATCTTAAAAAGGAATTTCTAAATTATCATAAGCTAAAAAAACATTCTTTGGCAATTCTTTACTTACTGAATCATATGTACCCATTTCATGACTAATATGAGTTAGATATGCTTTTTCAGGCTTTAATTCTTTAATTAAAGCCAACGACTGCTCCAAGTTATAATGAGAAATGTGAGGTTTACGATGTAAGGAATTAAGTATTAATATTTTTGAACCAATTATTTTTTTCTTTTCTCGGGGAGAGATATAATTAGTGTCAGTAATATATGACATCCCACCTATCCTGTATCCTAAAACAGGTAATTTATAGTGCATAGCTCTAATGGGTGTAATAGTAGTATTTAAAATATCAAAAGGTTTGTTATTAATAATACTCACATTTATTTTTGGTTTTCCTGGATATTCATTATCACCAAATAAATAACTAAAGTCACTTTTTAGTGAATTAAAAACATGATCTTCAGCATATAAATTAATGGGTTTCTTGTTGGAATAATATATAGGTCTAATATCATCTAAACCTGCTGTATGATCTCGATGTTGATGAGTCAATAGTATTGAATGAACACTATTATTTTTCGAATTCAACATTTGCGTGCGAAAATCCGGACCTATATCAATTAATATATTACCAGATGTTGTTTTTACTAAAGCTGAAGTTCTTAATCGATTGTCTTTTGGATTATTTGAGCGACAAACTACACAATTACACCCAATTACAGGGACCCCTCCAGAAGTTCCAGTTCCTAATATTAGCAATCTAAATTTCACATAATAAATTTAATTTTTTTGTTCTTTTTACACAAACTAATCTAAATTTGTATTAATAATAGTAATATTTATTAAACATGAAACATGTTATTTTAAGTCCTACACAAAAAGCCCTTAATATTAACCTAGATCCATATATATATGGCGCCTTCTCAGAAATTGGAGCTGGCCAAGAAGTAGTTCGACATTTTTTTAGAGCAGGCGGTGCATCTGGGACTATTGCAAAAGCCATGTCAGCATATGACATGGATGTTAGTGATGCAATATATGGTAAGGAGCCGGATGGTCGCTATGTTTGTGAATCTAGATTAAAGAAAATCATTAACAGAGAGTATTCTTTATTAGAAGAAAGGTTAGATAGATTAAAGCATCCTAATAAATACTTTTTTTCATTTGCCAACACGGTAGCAACAACAAAATATAACGAAAATCATGAGCCAGGTCACGGATGGATTGGTGTTCGATTTCAATTAAATCCAAATGAAGATCCAAATGATGTAATTATCCATATTAGATTACATGAACATGATGCTAAATTACAACAAGAAACTGTGGGCATATTAGGAGTTAATTTATTATATGCTTGCTTTTATCATAATACAGAACCTGCAGAATTTATACAAAGCTTATACGACAATTTAACACGTAAACAAATTGAAATTGATATGGTTCATATGAATGGATCTAAATTTCAAAATTTAGACAATCGACTTTTAAGTCTTTTGTTAGTTAAAAATGGTATGACAGAAGCTGTTATTTTTGGACCAGATGGTCAAAACCTACAACCATCTGATGTGTTGTATAAAAAAAATATACTTGCATTAAGAGGAAGCTTTAGACCTGTAACAAAAGTAAATATTGATATGATTAAAAATGGTCTAAATGAATTTGTGAAAGAAAACAAAGTAGAAGAAAAAAATCTACAAGTATTATTTGAATTAACACTAAATAATTTAAAATCAGAAGGCGATATAAATGAAAAAGATTTTTTAGATCGAGTAAACATCTTATGTTCTATTGGACAAACTGTAATGATTTCTAACTACCAAAGATATTACAAGTTATTAGATTACTTTGGTCGCTTCACTAAAGAAAGATTAGGGATTATTTTAGGCTTAACAAACTTACAAGAAATTTTTGATGCACAATACTATCGAAATCTAGAAGGCGGTATTTTAGAAGGAATTGGCAAAATGTTCAATCGAGATATTAAGGTATATGTGTACCCATCTAAACCTGATAAAAAAACTATTTTAAAAACATCTAGCAATATAATGATACAACCTAGAATTAAACCTCTATTTGATTTTTTCATTTTTAATAAACGTATTATCGATTTAAAAGGTTATAAAGAAGAATACTTAAGTATTTTTTCTAGAAAAGTGTTAAAAATGATAAAGAAAGGACAAACTGGCTGGGAAAAAATGGTGCCAACTTATGTTGACAATATGATTAAAGAAAATAAATTGTTTGGATATAATCAAAAGAATAAAAAGAAACCGATTAAAGAAACTAAAAAATAAATTGTCAAATTAGCAGCACCCACATAATCATTTGCAATTCTTTGGCCTAAAAAAAGACAGCATATTGTAAGACTTGAAAGTACCATACCAAAAAACAAAGTATTCATTAATTGAATAGAAAAACCATACATACAAACACCTACTAATCCTACACAAAATAACAATCCTGTTACAAGCTCAAGAATTGTTAACAACACAAATAACATCCTTATTTGACTTCGCAAAATAGTCTTTTGAAAATGAGTTTTTAAAAAACTTAAGTTATCATTAAAATTAAATACTTTATCTAATCCAGATTGCATAAATAATATACCAAAAAAGAAAGAAAGAAATAAAAGTGCTAATTCTTCAGGGAGACTTTCAGGGTAGGAATATTTAAGATTTAATAAATATGTCATGTTATAAAGGTAAGTTTTTTTCAAAATTGTTGAAAAAATAACCTTTATTTTTTGCCACCAAAAGTAAAATTTTATCATATTAGTTATATTATTCTATATAGCAAATTATTCTGATGTCAAAAATAGTATCCATTGTAAATCAAAAAGGTGGTGTGGGCAAGACAACCACAGCAGTTAATTTAGCTGCCAGCCTAGGTGTACTTGAAAAAAATATATTGTTAATTGATGCCGACCCTCAAGCAAATACTACATCAGCCTTAGGTTGTGATTTAAATGAAGAAAATAAAGTAAAAACCATATATGAGGTATTAGAACATCATGTTAAAATTGAAGACAGTATTATTAAGAATATATCTCCAAATTTAGACCTCATTCCATCTAAAATTGATTTAGTCGGTGCTGAAATAGAATTAGTGAATCAGGAAAATAGAGAGCACATGTTACAAATACAACTTGAGAATATTGGAGAAAATTATGACTTTATTATCATAGATTGTCCTCCTTCTTTAGGATTAATAACTATTAACTGCCTATGTGCATCTGATTCTATTATTATTCCAATACAATGTGAATACTTTGCTTTAGAAGGATTGGGTAAATTGATGAATACAATTAGAAAAATACAAAGTTTTCATAATGAAAAACTATCTATTGAAGGGCTGCTACTAACAATGTATGACTCTAGACTAAGATTATCAAATAATGTGATTGAAGAAGTAAAAATGCATTTTGGAGACTTAGTATTTAATACAATTATTCAGAGAAATGTGCGTTTAAGTGAAGCAACTGGATTTGGGAAAAGTATCATAAAGTATGATGCAAATTGTAGAGGAGCAATCAATTACCTGAACCTTGCTAAAGAATTTATTAAAGCAAATAAATTAATTACAGACAATGAGCACAAATAAAAAATCACGTCTAGGAAGGGGTTTATCATCAATTTTTAATATTAAACAAGATGAGAATCTAAGTAATCAAAATATTATTCAGAATATCAATATTAATTTAATCCAAACAAACCCATTTCAACCTCGCACTCACATTGCAAAAAAAGAATTAAATGAACTTTGTGCATCTATCAAACAATATGGTGTTATTCAACCTATTACAGTCAGAAATATAGCTCACAATAAATATGAATTAATCTCAGGTGAAAGAAGATTACAAGCATCAATATTAGCGGGTATACAAGAAATACCTGTTTTTATCAAAAATATTAATGACAATCAAATGCTTGAAGTTGCATTAGTAGAAAATATTCAAAGACAAGATTTAGACCCTATTGAAATAGCATTAAGTCTAAATCAATTAATTAAAGAATATAATATTAAACAAGATACTTTAGGCAAACGAATAGGTAAAAGTAGATCCACAATTAGTAATTATATTAGATTATTAAAATTAGACCCTATCATACAAGCAGGTGTAAGAGATAGAATGATTACGATGGGGCATGCAAAAGCCATTATAAATATTTCTAATCAAGAAACACAATTAAATTTATATCATTTAATTATCAAAAATAAATTGTCAGTTAGAGAAACAGAGTTAATAGTTAAAGAAAATAGACCCAACAAAATATCACCAAACAAATATAGCTCTACACTCTCAACACACTTTCAAGAAATAGAAAATAATCTGTCTGATTTTTTGAATAAAAAAATAAATTTAAAAATACTAAAAGGAGGGAGAGGAAAAATTGAAATTTTGTTTGAATCTGAAAAACAATTAGATGAAATTATTAAACTACTCCAATCTTAAAATTATTTTTACAGTCCTTATAGTTATAGCAAGTATGCGCATACATGCACAAGAAAATTATAAGAAAAATATTACCAAAGCCACATTACTTTCTACTGCATGTCCAGGATTAGGGCAAGCCTATAATAAAAAATACTGGAAAATACCTGTTATCTATAGCAGTATAGGAGCTACAATATATTATTACACACAAAACAATAAGCAATATCAACATTATAAATCTGAATATCAATCTGAAATAGATGACGATCCAAACACAATAAATAGCAGTGGTCATAATTCATCAAATCTTATAACATTACAAGATTATTACAGAGACAGAAGAGATCTTTCTGCTTTTTTCTTAATACTATTATATTCATTAAATATCGTAGATGCTTGTGTTGATGCGCATTTAATGAATTATAATGTAAATGACAATTTATCATTATATTTAAAACCAAGTAATTCAATAGATCACGAAAGCATAAGTTTATGCTTAAAATTTAATTTATAATGATGAAAATTGGCATCATAGGGTACGGAAAAATGGGGCAAGAAATTGAAAAAATTGCTCTTAAAAAAGGTCATGAAATCATATGTAAAATCAATTCAAAAAATAAAAAAACACTCAATAAAAAAACACTATCTAAAATTGATGTGGCAATAGATTTCTCCACTCCTAATAGTGCATTTAAAAATATCAAAATGTGCATCACTAATCGCACACCTATTATATCTGGAACAACTGGTTGGCTAAATCAATTGGATGAAGTAAAAAAACTTTGCGTAAAACATAATAGTGCTTTTCTACATGCACCAAACTTTAGTATTGGTATGAATCTTTTTTTTGAAATCAATAATTATATAGCTAAATTAATGAATGATAAAGATTATAATATTTTAATTGAAGAAAAACATCACATAATGAAAAAAGACACACCAAGTGGAACTGCTATTAAAATTGAAGATGACATTTATAAACACAATAAAGGAAAAATAAAAACACCTATTTTATCTAAAAGAATAGGTAAAGTGAAAGGGGAACATATCATCCAATATATATCTCCTATAGATACAATTAAAATATCACACAAAGCGCACAACAGAAAAGGATTTGCAGAGGGTGCAATCATAGCTGCAGAATTTATTCAAAACAAACAAGGTGTATTCTCCATGAATGACGTAATAAATAATTTATAATAACATGTTTTTTTTCTCACTATTCACATATCTAATAGCAATTTTTTTAATTTTTTTCAAAAATCAAAAACCTAAAAAAATGGTTTTATTGTTAGTAAGCATAGGCGTAGTCTTAAGCTTATTTACTTCTATTGAGTATGTAAAGCAATATTTAATATTTTTAGTGATTATTTATCTAGGTTCAATTTTTTTAAAATTAGGAACTCTATTTATTTGGAGAATCATAAAATCAATAGACCATAGGAGAAAATTTACAACATGTTTTTCTTACATTTTCTTATATACTTTAGCATTATTTTTAATAATTAAAATAACTGACCTACACTGGTTCAAGTGGTTTTATTTTTTTATTTTCTTTATTCTAGATTATTATTATTTCCAATTTATAACATGGAGTCAAACAAAAACCAAAAAAGAATATAACTCCAAAAATGAAGAATGGGAGGAAGCTATCACATTCGCAATTATTGCAGCTACACTGATTCATGTATTTTTTATTCAACCATTTACAATTCCTACTTCATCAATGGAAAAGAGCATGCTAGTAGGAGATTTTTTACTAGTCAGTAAAATGAATTATGGAGCTAATATTCCAAATACACCCTTGTTTTTGCCGTTTATGCATCAAAAAATACCTGGCACAAAAAATACACCATCATATTCTAAATTAATACAATTAGGATATAATCGTCTACCTGGTTTTCAAAAGATAAAAAACAATGATATTGTTGTCTTTAATTTTCCTGCTGACACACTAAGGGACAACATGCCTTTCGATAAAAAAATGAACTATGTTAAAAGATGCGTTGGAATTGCTGGAGATTCTCTAGAAATTAGAGATCAACAAGTCTATATTAATAATAAAAAAAATATAAGCAATAATACAATACAAACACAATTCCAATATATTATTATGCCAAAGGACAGTGTGTATATAAGTCCTAAAATAATACAAAAAGTAGAATCTCTTTTAATAGAAAATGATATTGAGACCTATGTTCAATATCAATCAAAAAGAGGAGTAGAAAACTTAATGAAGCCTACACAAAAGAAAAAAACAGAAAGAGCATTACAATCTAACTTAAAAAACACAGGAATATTTATAGTTTTTTTAACTAAAAAAGAAAAAAATGTAATTGAAAATAAAATCAAAAAATGGTTTTTTTTCAAACAAGACACAATGAGCAAAAATCTATTTCCTAAAAGTCTAATTAATAATTGGACAGTAGATAATTATGGTCCTATATATATACCAAAAAAAGGAGACATTATAAACTTAACTAAATCAAATATTCATTTTTACAAAAAAATCATAGAACAACATGAACATAATCAATTAGAAATTAAAAATGATGCATTCTATATTAATGGCAAAATAACGAGTGATTATGAATTTAAAATGAATTATTACTGGATGATGGGAGACAATAGGCACAATTCCGAAGATTCTAGAGTGTGGGGTTTTGTTCCTGAAAATCATATTGTTGGTAAACCAATCTTTACATGGCTGAGTTTAAATTATAATGCCATTAATAAGAAAAGCTTGAAATCCAAATTAGGTGTTATTAGGTGGAATAAATTATTCACACCAATCCATGGAAAAAATAGTCAAAAATCATATTTTATTCATTTTATTTTAATAATTATCGGTATTAAATTAATGATGCGTTTTTATAAAACAAAAAAATAGTGGAATCAGCTGAAGCTATAATTTTACCAACATCATACTTTCCACCAATTCAATATTTTATGCATTTAACAAAACATGCAAATATCTATATTGAAAAACTAGAATATTACAAAAGACACAGCATAAGAAATAGGGCATGGATTCAAGGTGCAAATGGAAAAATATTATTAACTGTCCCAATAGTTCGTAAACATTACGCTAAAACTGTAATACAAGATATTAAAATAGCGAATAATAATTGGCAAAAAAAACATATCAATAGTATACAATCCGCTTACGGTTCATCTCCGTTTTTTATTTATTATTTTGATGAAATCAAAAATATCATCAATAAAAAACATAATTTTTTAATAGATTTAAATACGGATATAATAAACTATTTTATACAAGAACTAGATGTAATAGTACAAATACAAAATACAACTCAATACGTGGAAGAATATCCTGCTATTATTTTAGATCAAAGAAAAGCTATTCAATTAGAAGATAAACTCCCAGAATACCATCAAGTTTTTGATACAAATTTTCAAGCTAATCTTAGTATTATAGACTTGATATTTAATTTAGGTCCAAATGCAAAAGAATATATACATCTATCATCATAAGTAATTGCTATATTTAACGAGAATATGAATAAAATGGACTTAAATTTTAATAAGAATGAGGATGCAATGAAACTCCTAGTTTCAGAAATGAAACAAAAAAGGAATATAATTTATTTAGGTGGAGGTAAAGCTAGTATAGAAAAACAACATGCGAAAGGAAAATTAACAGCAAGAGAAAGAATTGATAAAATTTTTGATAATCAAAATTACATAGAACTAGGAGTATTTGCAGCAAGTGATTTATATGAAGATTATGGTGGATGCCCTGGAGCAGGTGTAATTTTAACAATTGGACATATTAATGGTAGAAATTGTATCGTAGTAGCAAATGATGCCACTGTAAAAGCAGGCGCATGGTTCCCCATGACTGCAAAGAAAAATTTGCGAGCACAAGAAATTTGCATGGATAATAATATCCCTATAATTTACCTAGTAGATAGTGCAGGTGTATTCCTGCCATTACAAGATGAAATTTTTCCTGACAAAGAACATTTTGGTAGACAATTTAGAAATAATGCAAAAATATCAGCGATGGGCATATCACAAATATCAGCTATTATGGGCAGCTGTGTCGCTGGTGGTGCTTACCTACCTATTATGAGTGATGAAGCATTAATTGTTAAAAATACAGGAAGTGTTTTTTTAGCTGGATCACATCTAGTAAAAGCAGCAATTGGAGAAAATATAAATAATGAACAACTTGGCGGAGCAGATACTCATTGTGATATTTCTGGTGTCACAGATTATAAATGTGAAAATGACTCAGATGCAATTAATATTATTAGAGAATTAGTAAATAACTTAGAGAAAAAATCTGGAAATCAATTTTCAAGAATTGCAAGTAAACCGCCAAAAAAAAATATCACTGAAATTTATGGGATCATTCCAAAAGACCGAGACAAACCATATGAAATGCGTAAAATTTTAGAACGTATTGTAGACAATAGTGTGTTCCGAGAATATAAAGCAGATTATGGTAAAACATTAATTTGTGCATATGCAAGAATTGATGGATGGTCCGTTGGAATAATTGCAAATGAAAGAAAAATAGTTAAAAATGGTAAAGGTGAAATGCAACTAGGAGGCGTGATTTATTCAGACTCTGCAGACAAAGCATCTAGGTTCATTATGAATTGTAATCAGAAAGGTATCCCATTATTATTTATACAAGATGTGAATGGATTTATGGTAGGGTCTAGATCTGAACACAATGGTATCATTAAAGATGGAGCAAAAATGGTAAATGCAATGGCAAATAGTGTTGTTCCAAAATTTACATTAATTATAGGTAATTCTTTTGGAGCAGGTAATTATGCTATGTGTGGAAAAGCATATGATCCAAATTTAATTTTAGCATGGCCTACTGCAAAAATGGCGGTTATGGGTGCTGAGCAAGCATCAAAAGTATTATTAACACTAGAAGAAGGACGATTGAAAAAATCGGGTAATAAATTAAATAACCATGATAGTGAAAAATTATTAAAATCTATTCAGGAAAAATACAATCATCAAATGAGTCCATACTATGCTGCATCTAGAATGTGGGTAGATGAAATAATTGACCCAATCAACACTAGAAAATATATTTCAAAAGGGATTGAAATAGCAAATAATAATCCTAAAAAAGACTTCAAAACAGGAGTTATACAGACATAACAGAGACATTAGTACTAAAAAATAAGTATCTTTAACTCATATATTGATATACTATGGTAATCATTCAATTTCCTGACAATAATATAAAAGAATTTCCAAATGGAACAAACGCAATGGATATTGCAAAAAGTATTAGTGAAGGCTTAGCACGAAATGTTTTAGCAGCTAAAGTAGATGGAGAAGTGATAGATGCAAACATGCCATTAACTCAAAATAAAAAATTAAACTTTGAATTATTAACTTGGTCACAAGATGAAGGTAAAGAAACTATGTGGCATTCTAGTGCTCATCTTATGGCAGAAGCAATTCAATTTTTTTATCCAAACGTTAAATTTGCGATAGGCCCCCCCATCGAAAATGGTTTCTATTACGACATGGAATTCCCTAAAAATACTTCTTTTTCATCTGATGAATTTGAAAAAATTGAAAAAAAAATACTAGAACTAGCAAAAAAGAAAAATAATTATATAGCATCTAACATTTCTAAAATTGATGCAAAAAAACACTTTTTAAAAAAAGAAAACAACTATAAACTAGAATTAATTGAATCTTTAGAAGATGGTCAAATTACATTCTATCAACAAGGTGATTTTATAGATTTATGTAAAGGCCCACACATACCAAACACAGGATTTATTAAAGCTGTTAAACTACTTAATGTAGCAGGTGCATATTGGAAAGGAAACGAAAAAAATAAACAACTTACAAGAATTTATGGTATAACTTTTCCAAAGAAAAAAGAATTAGATGAATACTTGCTAAAATTAGAAAAAGCAAAAAAAAGAGACCATAGAAAAATTGGAAAAAATATGTCACTTTTTATGTTCTCAAATAAAGTTGGACAAGGTCTGCCATTATGGTTGCCTAAAGGCGCATACTTAAGAGACAAACTGATTGATTTTATGAAAAAAACTCAGCTTAAGTTTGGTTATCATCCAGTTATAAGTCCACATATCGGTTCTAAAGAACTGTATGTTTGTTCGGGACATTATGACAAATATGGTGAAGATTCTTTTCAACCAATTCATACACCTGATGAAAATGAAGAATTTTTTCTAAAACCAATGAATTGCCCGCATCACTGTGAAATATATAAATCTGAACCTAGGTCTTATAAAGACTTACCTGTTAGATTTGCAGAATTTGGGACAGTCTATAGGTATGAAAAAAGCGGAGAGTTACACGGATTAACTAGAGTAAGAGGATTTACACAAGATGATGCACATATTTTTGTGATGCCTAATCAAGTTCAAAGTGAATTTGAATCAGTAATAGATTTAGTATTATATGTATTACGTGCTATGGGGTTTGAAGATTACATTGCTCAAATATCATTAAGAGACAAAAATAACAAGGACAAATATATTGGAAGTGATGAAAATTGGGATTTAGCAGAATCCGCAATTATAGAAGCTACAAATAATAAAAATTTACAAACAGTAATTGAATATGGAGAAGCGGCATTCTATGGACCAAAACTTGATTTTATGATTAAAGATGCAATTGGCAGGAAATGGCAATTAGGCACAATACAAGTTGACTACAATCTACCTGAAAGATTTAATTTACAATATAAAGGACCCGATGACAAAATGCACCAGCCAGTAATGATACATAGAGCTCCTTTTGGATCACTAGAAAGATTTATTGCTCTTTTAATTGAACATACTGGTGGAGACTTCCCTCTTTGGCTAACCCCTGATCAAATAATTATTTTACCAATAAGTCAAAAACACAATGAATACTGTGTTAAACTTTTAAAATTCCTAAAAAATTCCGATATTCGCGGGCACGTTGATGATAGGAATGAAACCACTGGTAAAAAGATTCGGGATGCAGAATTACAAAAAATCCCTTATATGATTATAATCGGTGACCAAGAAATTGAAAATAATTTGATTTCAATTAGACAACATGGAGGTGAAAATTTAGGAACAATGAAAAAAGAAGATTTTATTCTTTTAATAAAATCTAAAATCACCGAAGAATTAGAGAAAAATAGTAATAATTAAATAAAAAAGTTATAGCAATAAAACGAAGACATAAAGGACGTAGACCCTGGAGAATTAAAAAGGAAAATCCTCATAAAATTAATAATTTTATTACATCAGAAAAAATAAGATTAGTTGGGGAAAATGTAGAAAATAAAGTTTGTTCAAAAGTCGAAGGACTTAATCTTGCAAAAAAATTAGAATTAGATTTGGTGGAAATATCAGCAAAATCTGACCCACCTGTTTGTAAGATTATTGATTATAATAAGTTTCTTTATTCACAAAAAAAGAAACAAAAAGAAATAAAATCAAAAACAGCAAAAGTCATTGTTAAGGAGATTCGATTTGGACCTAACACAGAGGAACATGATTATAACTTTAAATTAAATCATGCAAAAAAATTCATAGAAGATGGTGCAAAATTAAAAGCATATGTCTTTTTTAAGGGAAGAAGTATTATTCATAAAGATAGAGGTGAGATTTTATTACTTAAGTTGGCACAAGACCTGGAAGACATTGCGAAAGTTGACCAAATGCCAAAACTAGAAGGAAAAAGGATGATTATGTTTTTATCATCTATAACAAAAAAATAAATACTGTAGTTATGCCAAAAATGAAAACAAACTCAAGCGCAAAAAAAAGATTTTCTGTTACAAGCTCAGGGAAAATCAAAAGAAAACATGCATTTAAAAGTCATATTTTAACAAAAAAAACTACTAAACAAAAACGTAGATTAACCAATACGGGACTTGTTGATAAATCAGATTTAAAAAATGTAAAGAAGCAATTATCAATGAAATAAATTTTAGTTAATAACCATGTAACCAGTATAAAAAGTATCTTGTGAAAGATCACTGTTTACAAAAAAAAATCAATTATGCCAAGATCAGTTAATTCAGTTGCCTCAAAGGCAAGAAGGAAAAAAATTTTAAAACAAGCAAAAGGTTATTTTGGTCGCAGAAAAAATGTTTTTACAGTAGCAAAAAATGCTGTTGAAAAAGCATTAACATATGCATATAGAGATAGAAAAGTGAATAAACGCAACTTTCGATCTCTATGGATTCAAAGAATTAATGCTGGAGCAAGAGAACATGGATTATCGTATTCTCAGTTTATGAAATTAATTAAAGAAAAAGACATTCAACTAAACCGCAAAGTTCTTGCAGATTTAGCAATGAATCATAAAGACATCTTTAAAAAGATTGTAGAGTCAGTTCAAAAATAAATATCTAATTTTTATTTGCTGAGTGCATTTAAAGCAGGTATATAAGATGGGTTTAACATTAGGCATGTTTTCCAATCTTTATTTGCTTGATCTATATTATTTGTCATAGTATATAAATAAGCACGTGCATGATATGCTAATAAAAATGAATTATCTATTTCAATCGCATTAGTAAAATATTCAATTGCTCGACTGTATTCAGCTAATTGCATAGCACAAAATCCCATATTATAATAACTATGTTTATTCCGAGAGTCTAATTCTATATTTTTCGAATATAACAACAAGGCTTCTTCATATTTTAACATATTCTGTTTATGTTTACCGAAATTATAATAGACTTGTGAATGATCTGGATACAATTCAATAATTTTTTCAAATTTATTTTCTGCTAACTCAATATTAAAGTGAGTATTATTAACCGAAGTATCACTATACATCACCGACAGTAGAGACAGAATTTCTTTATCTCTAGGATGAATACTACTTAGCTTCTGTAAAAAATCTATTGCTAAACCATATTCTCCCAATTCTTTTAATGAGACAATTAAGGGGATTGATATAAGACCATTATTGATAATTGATAGTGTATCTATCATTAATTTGCATTGAGGATTTCTTACTATACATAAAAGCTCAGTGAGTTTTTGACGACATTCTATTTGATTTGGATTAATCTTCAAACATCTTTCCCAGCTTTCTTTTGAAATCCGGGTTTGATTTAAAAAATAATATACATCTCCCCGTGTCAATAACAGATCAATATCATTCTTAAATAAATTATACGCTTGATCAATGTCGATTTTTGCTAAATCAAATTGATTATTTTCAATATATATTTTTGAACGTTCTTTTAATAAATTAATATCTGTAGA